>Ga0210031_1000314_pt1 | contig 27832 bp, 26 predicted proteins | sample CryGeyCG2014_080_FD_185455 | JGI IMG/M metagenome (GOLD analysis project Ga0210031, IMG submission 185455) | Groundwater microbial communities from aquifer - Crystal Geyser CG03_land_8/20/14_0.80 (SPAdes) (version 2) | ecosystem: Environmental > Aquatic > Deep subsurface > Groundwater | place... | reverse complement strand
TCGTCGAAACCCCTCGTGCTTGTTGGCTCTATTTCTTATGAGTTGTACCTATTCGAGTGGGTGTTCATGGGCAAATACAACCTGCTTCATGCTTTTACCGGCAAGTGGCTCTCGGGCTTGCTCTTTGCTCTAGTGATCGTTGCTTTAAGTATATCGCTCAGGCGCTTCAAAACCATCGTCGTTAGCTGGTGCTGCAAAACAACCAGCGACCCCCTCATCGGTGCGCGAATCGGGCAGGAGCTTCTGCTCGTTCATAAGAAGTAGGAATAATCCGATTCGGCGGTCCTCAAGATACCTACCATTTCACTGTGATTTCATCTCCGTTGCCAACCGCTTGTTCGCTTACGTTGACCGTGCGACTGCTATACCCGACCTGCACCCGGTACGGCTCGGATTTCACTGCCTCGCCCGTTTCGGATGGATACGGGACGACAGTCGAAAAGATGCCGCTTGCATTTGTCCTGCCCATGATCCTAAACGGGAGCACCCGGCCGTTGTTGGCACATATCCTCGTCCGGACGGCGACCGGCCTGTTTGGCTCGGCGTTGATGGTGAGGCGGGCGCCTTTTACGGCCTCAAAGAGCATAAACGGCGCGGAATTCGCATCGGCGTCGCTAATATAAAGGAGTCTGAAGTGGTGAAGCGGCTCGACTTTTCCTTCTGGGGGCGGCTTTATTACCTCCCAGCACAGTCGGTAAGCCATGGTACGCCTGACCTCCTCGATATTCAGTTCCTCCTGGCGCAGCACGCGCGCGGCCGCATTTGGGTTCGCGCTCGGCTCGCCGATTCTTGCGATATCCCCCGACCAGACGGAGAACTTTTTATCCCCCACGACATAGCGAACGCCGAGGTTGCGGAGCGTTTTGTAGGCCTCATCCTCGTCTTGGATCTGGTAGAATTTCTCGGCGGCGATGATGCCGTTGATGCCGCTTTCATGGTTTCCCGTTGACACACAAGCCCGCTCGGCAAGGTATTCCAGCTGGAAGCTCCAGCTCCAATTGCAGATAATCCCGTAAGACGGTTTTTTCGACGGGTTTGAAAAATCGCCCGGTGATGGCGTGTGCTCCTGCATATAGCGGGAGAGCGCGTAGAGGTTGGGATCGACCCGGCCGGGGGTGGCTCCCGTTAAGGGATACGCCACAACTATAACCGCGATTGCGGTAACCAGGGCAAAGAGCGAATTGGCGTTTAGTGATGCGGGCAGATAATCCTTGAACTGTGAGAATATATAATCGATCGCCAGAAAGAAAAAGAGGGCGTACGAGATCACCAAGAAGACCGATAAGAAATCGCTATAGTAGCGTACCGTGATCGTATAAAACCCCAGTGACGAAAAGATCACGTAAAAGAAGATGTGCTTAAAACTCACGTAGTTACGGCGCCAATCCCGCGCGGCAAGCCAGAGTACGGCGATGGGGGCAATGAAAAGAAGCGGCGAGAAAAACCGCTGCGCCCAGCTTGCATCGGGCTTGAAAAGGGGCGTGAGTTCAAACGTGTCCATGCCGAGAGGATAGCTGCCGATACTTCGCCAGTACCCCTTAAGCAGCACATGAGAGACCGCCGGTACGGCCACCGCAAGTGCGAGCGCGGTGAGGATCGCCACCCCTGCGATAATCCTAAAGTGAGAGAGCTTGATCCTGCCGGCAAGGAGGGCGTAGCCGAGGGCCCCGAAAGCGGCGATCGCCCCGAAAGCGGCGATGTGAAAATATGAGAGCTTGCTGAACTCAAAGCCACCCGCCGGCCAGGCGATGGTAAGCGCCGAGATAACCAGGGTCAGGGTGGCAAAGCCAAAAAGGGCGCCCAGCGAGGCGAGCGCGGCCTTAACGTCTTCTCTATCCAGGATAAAGAGCGCAACGATAACGGGAAGGGCCACCATCGAGTTGACCAGGATGAGCGAGAGCGACATCATCATCGAGGCCGCTATTGCCATCCCGCCGAATATCCCCGCAAGCACAAAGCCCCTGATGTGTCGTTCGATAAACAAGCGTTGTGCCACAAGGAAAAGGGCAAAGACCGATGGGATGAGGAAGGCGTCGGCGATATGGTGATCAACCCCAAGCGCCGGCAGAAGAGCGAAGTCGGGAAGAACAAGCGCAAAGGCCGCCGCGGCCAGAGCGATTCTTTTTCCGAACAGCTCCCTGGCTAAAAAATAGATTGGAACAGTCGCCGCCATACCGAGGGCCAGCACAATAATGCCCGCCGCCTGCCGTACATCGATGCGCGCGATTGCCGAGACCAAAAGAGAGAGGCTTGCCAGGATATACGGCCAAATCGGGGGCAGCACGTACGCGAATCCCCAGGGGTAGCTTGAATAATAATCCATGCTCGCGGGCATCCTTGGAAAATGGGAAACGGCCAGGTCGAACATCCGTAAATAACTGGCAGAATCGGCGTCGGCGGTTAGCAAAAGGGTAGCGTTCTGAGTTAGAATAGGGAGTACCCTGTATCGCAGAAAAAACGATGCCAGGGTTAAAAGAACGAAGGCAATAATGGCATACAGGTTGTTTTGACAATAGGCGATGGTTCGTAGCTTAATATTTTTCATCTGCGCATATAACCGGTTGGAGAAAGATTACTGTATCACTACATGCATAAGCACATGCGTCAGTAAGAATTATAAGGGTAACAGGGAAAACAAACAACCGGACGATACCACGTCTTGAGGCCGGAAGGCGGCTAAATTATTTGGGATCGACTCCGATAACCTAGAAGTATGCTTTAATGCGATGCACGACGAGCAAGCGGGTACGTTACGATGAACAACGATACGTTGAAGCAAAAGCTTACTATTACAAAAAAGAGTATAGAACAGAGTGTAGATAAGATTACTCCTAGCGGTGGGGCCGGTTCGAATGCCTTCAGGCTGAAGCCGGCGCTCGTTATTATTGCAGTGATGCTGGTTGTGGGAGGATGCATCTCACACAAGGCGGGCTCACAGAAGGCGGTCACTGCGAGCACGCAAGAAGAACGCACGGCAACTGCTACCGCATCCGCAAGTAAAGCTGCTTTAGCGGGCACGGCTACTGCTGAGAGCAGTGGGGCCAGCAGTGGGGCCGCACAAGTTAGCACGCAAGCAGTTGGCCAGGCGGGCGCACAGGAGGGCACGCAAACGGCGGTATGGCAGGTTATCCCGGTTTTGCTCTATCACCAGATCCTGCCCAATCCAACCAATTCCATCACAACCGCACCGGATGTCTTCGACCGGCAGATGAAGACGCTGTCCGATTTGGGGTATAAAACGGTAACCCTAGATCAGCTCTACGCAAATCTTACCAAGGGAAAACCGCTACCTAACAAGCCGGTTCTCATTACGTTTGACGACGGCTGGAAAAACCAGTACCAAAACGCCATTCCCATCCTGCTCAAGTACAAGTTTAAAGCGGCGTTTTTCGTTAACCCGCAGACCATAAACTTTAAGAACCGTATCTTTATGAATGCGGGCGATTTAGTCGACCTCGACAAGCACGGCTTCGACGTTCAGTCGCACACCTGGGCCCACTCTAACTTGATTATAAAGCACGGCGAAACGTCTGCCGCCTACAATGCACGACTGACCCACGAGCTGAAGGATTCAAAGATCTGGCTTGAGAAGGTGCTTAAAAAACGGATGGACTACTTTGCGTACCCTTACGGTCTTTACAATTCCTGGGTGGTCAAAGCGGTGGCGAATACGGGCTACAAGATGGCCTTTACCGTGAACTCCGGCAAGAACATGGCGGCAGAGCAGTCGCCCCTGCTTTTGAAGCGCACGATTATCTTTAAAAATACCTCGTTTAAAAACTTTATCGACGACTTAAACAGCCTGCCTTTGGATGTCACAGCGCATCATCCGGAGGATGCCTCCTATGTGACCACGGACACGGCCTGTATCGCGGCGGTCTTTGGTGACTTAAAAGGGGTTAACATCGATACGCTTCGGCTCAGGCTCGATTACCGCGACATCGGAGGTCGCGTTGTCCTCTTACCGGACCACAGACATGTCTATTCTTCCGGAATCGCCAAACTAAAACCCGGCTACCACTACGCGGTCATAAGAGGCAAGACCACCAAGGGCGCCATCGTTCAATCATCCTGGGCCTTTTTCGTGAAGCGGTAGTTCCACGGCATGAATTTAGGCAGTTCGAATCCTCTCATCCGCGACCAGGGACAAGGCATCTAATTTGGTTTCAGCGTCCCTGAGCTCACTTGAGATACGGTTTTGCTCTTGTTTTAGTAAGTCAACCGGGATAGCTTCGGCAACACGAAATCTCAGGACTTCAGTTGCTTTACAAATTCACACGGCGTTAATATCTGAATTCCCTGATAAGTGCCGACATCAAGCAAATGATTATCCCCGGAAATAATAAAATCTGCCTTGCCTTCGACTGCACAGACTAAAAACATATTATCCGATGGATCTTCGGTTATGACGTCTATTTTTAGCTCGCCAGGTGTTCTTTGTGAGTATTTGCTAAGAAGTGACACATACTGCTCGATCCCTTCATCTGCTAGGGAAAAGGCAGATTGTCATAGAATTATAGCGGTATAGAACAAGCTTGTGTAAATGCCGTTTTTGCTGGAAAACCTGGCAGTTTACCACAAAAGTTTGGAAAACCCTTAACGGGTTACCACAGTCCAACAACTATGGCCAGTAAAAACTATTAACTTTTTCATCAGGTATGAAATAATATCCCGAGGATGCAAAGGGGAGTAGTAACAAATATACGTAACTAAGCCGTATCCACAAAGTTGACAACTGTATACCATTAGTATACAGTGCGGCTATGGTTAATTTAATGAGTAAAACAAAACAGAAGATATTGGGGCTCTTGTTTGCCAATGAGGATCGGGAATTTTATATAAGGGAAATTGCCAGATTAATTGGCGTTTCTCCAATGGGTGCACAAAAATCGCTCAACACGCTTGAACAAGCAGGCATTGTCACTTCTCAAAAAAAGGGGATCCAGAAATTTTACTCGGTCAACAAAGAGAATCCAACGTATGCTGAAATCAAAGGTTTGGCGATTAAATCGTTCGGCGTCGCCCGGATATTAAAAGAGGTTCTTGGTGACGTTGCAGGAATTGAGGAAGCTTTTATTTATGGGTCTTTTGCCAAAGGGGAAGTAGACGCCAACAGCGATATCGATCTTTTTGTAATCGGTGATGTCGAGTATAATGTTTTAAGTAAAGCTGCTCGTAAGGCAGAGGATATATTGGGTAGAGAAGTTAACTTCGACTTAATTAGCGAAAAAGAATTCTTCGAGAAGAAAAAGGCAGACAATCCCTTTATTAAAGATATAACTACTAACAAGAGAATTGAATTAATCAAAAATGGCCAGAGAATTTGACTTTAGTTTATTAAAGAAACAAACCGTCAACTATCAGCAAATTGAAGTGACGATCCACAAAGCCTATAAATCCGTAGAGGCGAGTAGGAAGGTTTTGGGTACTGACACCGACTCTTCCTTTATCTTGGCCTATGAGGCCATGCTTAAGGCGACACTTGCCTTGATGCTCTCAAGGGGATACCGACCAAGGACGGCATTGGGGCACCACAAGACACTCGTTGACTTTTCAAGCTTCGTTTTAGGTGAGAAATTCGAGGGCATCACTGCGGCTTACGATAGTATGAGGGCTAAGCGAAATAAGGTTGTTTATGACATAGCTCTGGTATCTGAAGATGAAGCCTCGCAAGCTACAATCTTAGCGGGTCAGTATGTAGACATTATCAAAAACAAGATAGAAGAAGACAATCCGCAGCCCAGACTCCTGTAGTTATTCTCTTTGCTGCTATAAGATTCTAGCCTACTAACCTCAGTGCTGCTAAAACCCCTTACTGTCATGACGTCATACCATCATAACGTTTTAGTGTTAATATAGGGATGATGGAAATGCCGCTTTTGCTGGAAAACGTGGCAGTTTACCACAAAAGCTTGGAAAACCCTAGCAGGTTTACCACATTCCCACAACCCCGACGACGTTTATTAAGAGTTTTATTTTAAGGGCGAACGCTTGTTTGTATAATAAATCCCTTATGATATAATCAAGCCAATTTTAATTTCGTAGTGTAGTTTAAATATAGGAACGCTTTATAGCACTGCGAAAAACTTTGGTTTAGCAAATCTACCCACAGCACGTTGGTTTAGCAGGGGAGAGTGGAATGGGTTTAGCAGATTGGTTCAGCACCGGCTGTTCCAATATCCAGGTAAAAGATGGCGGAACAATATCGACTCGCTACAAGAATATTGCCGTGATTGAAACGGATGCGTGCTCATTGATGTGGTATAATTCATAGTCAAGAGGAGGATATTAATTATGAATGCAGCGAAAAAGGAAGTTAGCGATCTTCTCTCTCGTTTGCCTGATGACTGCACCATTGAAGATATCCAATATCATCTTTACGTTCTGCAAAAAATTGAGCGCGGTCTTGCCAATGTAAATGAAGGGCGGATCTATTCACAGCAAGAAGTCAAAGCACGGATGTCAAAATGGCTCGAGAGATAATATGGTCAGAGGAAGCTGTTGCCGATCTTGAAGCGCTTGCTGATTATATCACGAGGGATTCTGCCGTATATGCAGCCTCATTTGTTCGTGAGATATTAGACGCAAGCAATACGCTTAGTAAATTTCCCAAGCGAGGGCGGGTTGTGCCCGAACTCAGCGATTCAAATATCCGCGAATTATTCGTAAGAGATTACAGACTTATCTATCTCGTTGAGAGATCTCGCATTGTAATATTAGGTCTCATCCACGGAAGTAGGAACCTAAACAGACCATGGAAGGGCAAATAAACATGAAATGCCCAACATGCGACGTGTGTTCATCCCCGACGATGTAGCGGCCAAGCTAGAAGAAATCGTCGAAGCAGCCAAGAAACAAAAGGTTGAAATTGAAGTTGTAGATTATCAAGGTGCCGCATAAAACCAACGACAAAAACCCCTAACGGCAATTGCTTGTTCTTACTGGCTGGTTGCTCGATTCTGAGTTTACGGTTATTCCTTAACCTTCGTTTAGGAATCTACGAACTTCTTTTTGCTTTTGAATACAGGCGTCAGTGATCAGGAATCTATGTAGTGCATGAATGTGCGTTAAAATGGGCCGGAATCATTTTTCAAAAAGCTGGTAATAACTTGGTTGATATGTTTACGAGTGGTAGGTTTGGGATATTCCCAATACTACGAACGTAGCGTGTATTAAGGTTATATGCAAGGTAATCGGATTAATCCAACCCAACGCAATCAAAAAATTAGTAGACGGCGCTAACGCGAGCCTGGATTACCAGACCCTCCTTGGTATTACCGGCTCTGGTAAGACCTACACGATTGCCAACGTGATCGAGGATAACTGCAATTTAGCAGTTTAGTTTTTCTTGCCTTTTCCACTAGCTTTAAAAGCCGCATATATGAGCCCAGAAAATGTGTTTGGCAACTAAAAACTCTTGCGTTCGGAACTTAATTTCTCTAGCACCCCAAGTTCCGTTTTTAGCAATTAATGGTAGAGTGTTTCAACCGGTAACTACCGCCGGTAAACATCAACAAATGGCTGTGGTGGATAACCCTGTCGATTATCGCACTGGTAAGTTTTTCGTCGTAAAAGGGGTGAGTACTGGTTGGGGTGCTAAGAAAATTCCAGTTAACCGCTAGAATAATTAAGTTCCGTTTGCACTATTTTTATTTTGCCAAAAACATTATGCCAAAGCAACATGCCGATTAAAACAGAGGATATCGATATCGTTGTTCCCGAAAAGGTACAAATCTCAGGCGATAAAACAATTGATGCTGTGTTATCAAAGCCCATCCCAAGCTCACCGGAATCGCCACTCCTTACCGCCTATGAGGGTGAGATTGACGGCATCGAGCTTCTACTTGAATTCTTAACGCACCAAAGGGGCTCACGGGAGGACGTTGCTTTAACGGTTCAAAGAGGGTTGAGTGCACAAGCATTACGTTATACAAATATTCTCCATGACAATCGAATGGCTATTACAATAAATGATTTCTTAATTAATGGCGAGTTGGCTGATATAAATGTGAAAGTTCCAACACCAGCCGCTTTCGTCGGTTAATCCATACGAGGGACTTTACAAGATCGACTTAACCACCGGTAAGCGCGTACTTATCCATGCGATATCGCTAACGAAGAGACCGACTACACAGGTGCAGATACTCGATATGTTTGCAGAACCATAGTCCCGTCTCAAAAAGCTCTGAGTTTAGTGAATTCTACTGATTTATTCCCCATATGCCCGGTTCAGCGACTTGGGTGATGTTTGCCACCTGATCTGCCACAAAGTTTTTCCTTGCTTAGAATATTAGCATATGCTAATATTCATAGATGCTAAGGAGGACGTTATGACGCTTAATCAACCTGTTTACGACTTTAAAGCTGGCTTTTTTAAGGCGTTGGCTCATCCCTCAAGGATACGAATACTTGAGTTGCTTCGAGATGGGGAGAAGAGCGTAAATGAACTCCAGCCTGCCCTGGGACTCGAGCCCTCGAATATATCGCAGCAATTGGCGGTTTTGCGGTCGGCGGATATCGTCGTAGGGCGTAAGCAAGGAGCTAACGTTTTTTATACTGTAAAAAGCCGACTCATCTATGTGCTGCTCGATGCGGCCAAAGACCTCTTTAACGAGAGTTTATCGCAGAAGATCAAGCTGCTTGAATCGCTGTAGCGGCAAGGTTTCACATTGGCTTGCGTACAAGAACGCCGGTTCTCCAACTGAAGTAGGCAAAACTCAACGTTGTAAAACAAGGAGTATGAATCCGTATTGACTGAGGCGTTTTTTGTCGTTGTTTTAGTGGCATACCTTATTGGAACAGTGCTGCCATTAGTGTTCTACAGCAACAATCGTATTAACATTCCTATAGCTCACGCATTCGCACTTATCGCATCCGGTGCGGGCATCATAGCTTCTGTGCTTGCGCTTACCGGCGCCACGGCCGTTACGGTAACTATTTTTCCATCACCGGTTTTTGGCGCTACTTCTTTATCTCTCGATGGACTCTCCGCCTTTTTCTTGTTAACCATATCCCTGGTATCGCTTGCGGTATCTATTTATGCGACCCCCTATATGGTGAAAACCGCCGGCAAAAGAAGTGCCGCCGGGTTCGGGGCCTTGTATAACTTGTTTTTGCTTTCGCTCGTCATGGTGGTGACTGTCGACAACGCTTTTTACTTCGTCGTCTTCTGGGAGCTGATGACGCTTACGTCATATTTCTTAGTTGTGTTTGATTACAAGAAGATCCAGACGGCACGGGCCGGATTTCAATACCTGGTCATGACGCATGTGGGCACTGCGTTTATCCTATTTTCACTTATTGCTTTGTCGGTTCACGCCGGTGGCTTTAGCTTTGCCGGCTTTAAGGCGGCCCAGGCAAGCCTACCGATGGGGTTAAAGAACGCCATATTTATCTCTGCGTTGCTCGGGTTCAGCACAAAGGCGGGCCTTGTGCCGCTTCATGTGTGGTTGCCGAGGGCCCATCCGGCGGCCCCGAGCCATGTATCGGCCCTGATGAGCGGGGTCATGATTAAGACGGGTATCTACGGGTTGATTCGCGTGCTCTTTGATTTTCTCTCGCCTACTCCCTGGTGGTGGGGCTTGCTAATCCTTATTCTAGCTATGGTATCGGCGATATTGGGTGTTATGTATGCGTTAATGGAGCATGATATCAAGAGGTTACTTGCGTTTCACAGCGTCGAGAACGTGGGCATTATCATGATGGGAGTGGGACTTGCCGTAATCTTCTCATCGTTTGGCTTTGTGCCGGCCGCGCTTCTAAGCCTGACCGCTGCGCTCTTTCACCTGATAAACCATGCGATTTTTAAGGGGTTGCTTTTTCTGGGCGCCGGCTCGATTCAATACTCGACCGGCACAAAAAACATCGAGGAATTGGGTGGGCTTATTAAGCGGATGCCGACCACGGCCGCGCTGTTTTTAATCGGCTCCCTTGCGATATCGGCGATACCCCCGTTTAACGGCTTTGCCAGTGAATGGTTGACGTTTCAATCCATCCTTCAAGCTAATCTTATCGGCGATGTTTCGCTGCAGCTCATCGTCCTTTTAGCGGTGCCCGCTTTGGCACTTACAGGCGGGTTGGCGGCGACCTGTTTCGTTAAGGCGTTTGGGATCACGTTTCTTTCGCTCCCAAGAAGCGAGCGGGCGGCGAATGCTAAAGAGGTACCGGTCCCGATGCTCGTTGGGATGGCCATCCTCGGCCTACTCTGCCTTGCTTTAGGTGTTGGGTCTCCTGTCTTTATACCTATTCCGTGGCATGTTGCCACATCGTTCTTTAATGGGGCCAGCGAGATGCCGTCCTTTAACCCTCTACTATTACGTTTACCCAATAGCCAGGGACACGCATCGATGTCGCTTCTGCTTGTTGCCGCCCTACTGGCTGTTGTTAGCCTTGCGTCTGTTGTGCTAACCGGATTGCGGGGGAAACGCTCGGTTACTACCGGGCCGACCTGGGATTGCGGCATACCGGAAGTTACTCCGAGAATGCAATATAGCGCAGCGGCTTTTACCAGACCGCTCAAGATAGTTTTTAGCGCCATCTACCAACCCCGGCGACAGGTTGAGGTCGAGAGCGAAGCTTCTCCGTACTTTCCGCTTTCTATTTCGTACGAGTCTTCGCTCTACCCGGTGTTTGAGCGCCAACTCTACCGCCGGTTTATTAATACCCTGGTGCGGATGGCACGACGGGCGAGGATGATTCAAGCCGGAAACATCAACCTTTATCTGGCGTATATATTTGCGACCCTTGTGATTCTTTTAGTTTTTGTGTGGAGATAAAATGGAATTTTTAGCGCAGAAAATAGCTATCGGGATCGGGCAAGCACTCTTCGTGCTTCTGTCGGCCCCGCTTTTTACGAGTTTAATGAAGAAGGTAAAAGCGCATTTCCAGTGCCGATTCGGCCCGGGGTTGCTGCAGGGCTACTATGATATCTGGAAACTTTTAAAAAAGGATGCCGTGATCTCCGAACACGCATCGTGGGTATTCAAAACGACGCCGTATGTTGTCTTTTCTGCTACATTTATCGCCGCCGTAATCGTTCCATCATTTGCCGTGGTGCTTCCAACCGCCGGAATTGGTGATGCAATCATCGTTATTTACCTGCTCGGATTGGCGCGGTTTTTCACCGCGATCGCGGGTTTGGATACCGGCAGTTCGTTTGGTGGGATGGGGAGCAGTCGCGAGATGATGATCTCATCTCTTGCAGAACCGGTTACGATGACCGGGCTTTTTGTCCTTGCCGCTGCCGCCGGCTCGACCGACTTTGGAGGCATTATCACAAAATCACTCGTGACGGGACATGTGCAACCGGCCTACCTCTTACTGTTCCCGGCGTTCCTGATTATAGCGGTGGCGGAGACGGGCCGGGTGCCGGTCGATAACCCGGCTACTCACCTCGAACTTACGATGGTGCATGAAGCGATGATACTCGAATACACCGGCCGCCATCTTGCGCTTATAGAATGGGCGGGGGCGCTTAAGCTCACTCTTTTGCTGACGATTATCGCCAACGTATTCTTTCCTTGGGGTATTGCCGAATCAATGGCTTGGCCGGCCGTTATGGTCGGGATTTTCGCTATAACTGCAAAGGTAGGCTTATTGGCGATCGGTATCGCCGCTATGGAGTCGATGATTGCAAAGCTAAGACTTTTCAGGGTACCTGAGCTTATCGGGGGCGCTTTTGTGCTGGCGATGCTCGCCCTGATTATAAGAACTACGGGGATTGGATAGTATGATAAGTTATTTAGTCGGCCCTCAAATGCTGAATCTGTTAGGTGTTGCTATTCTTGTGCTGGCACTAGCGATGCTTGGTTTACGCGGTTTTAACCGTAGCTTAAACGTGTACGCCATGCATTCTCTGCTCTTAGCGATTGTGACTGCGATTACCGGCTATAATGTGGCCAACATGCACGTGTATGTTGCGGCGGTCGCGACTATCATAATCAAGGTTGTTGCTATCCCGCTTATAATGATAAAGCTGGTCAGCACTATGAGGGTGCGGCAGGAGTCGCGACTTTTAGTAAATGCTCCAACCTCGTTTATTATTGCGATCGGGTTGATGATGCTTGCTTCGCACATGGCCCGCCTGACAATGCCCGGACAGAGCCCATTTGAGACAATGCTAACGGTCGGCATAGCTGTATCCATGTTTGGCATGCTCTTAATCGTCCTCCACAAGGATGCGGTAATCCAGGTCATAGGCTTGCTCACAATGGAGAACGGTTTTTTCTTGGTGGGCCTTATTTTAACGGGGGGCATGCCGTTTTTCGTTGAGGTCGGCATATTTTTTGATATTCTGCTTACCAGTCTTTTACTTTGGGTCTACCTGCGGCGCATGAATTTTGAACTGAAATCAACGAACACCATGCACTTAAATCAACTTAGGGGTTGAGAATGTATCTGGCTATTGCTTTATTGTTTATTCCGTTTTTATCTGCCGTGCTTTGCATAATTGTGCGGCGGTCTACCATCGTTGAGAAGGTTGCAACCACCGGCTCTATTCTGACGCTGGCGCTGGGAATCGCGGTTGCTTGGGATGTATCGACCGGCGGTAGCATACATGGGTATGGCGGCTATCTCTCGATCGACAAGCTAAGTATGGTCATGATAGTGTTGATAACATCAATCGGCGCCGGCGCGATTCTCTTTTCGCTTAGCTATATTAAAGAAGAAGTCGAGCGCGGGCATTTTACTCAGGATCGTGTTCGGTGGTACTACAGCTTCTTAAACTTATTTGTGCTTGCAATGCTGCTCTCGGTGGTTACCGGTAATCTCGGGATGTTCTGGGTTGCCATGGAGCTAACCACTTTGACCTCTGCATTGATGGTTTCATTTTATAGAACCCGAGCTTCGTTGGAGGCAGCATGGAAATATGTGATTCTATGCTCGGCCGGCATCGGGTTTGCGCTTTTAGGAACCATCTTTACCTATTACTCGTCAACGGATGGAATTGGTGGAACACTTAACTGGTCGATACTAATGCGGCAGTCGTCTCAGCTTAACCCTGTTACGATGCGTCTTGCCTTTATCTTTATTCTGGTGGGATACGGCACTAAGGCCGGATTAGTGCCGATGCATACATGGCTGCCGGACGCACACAGCTTGGCGCCGACACCGGTGAGCGGCCTGTTGTCAGGTGTGCTGTTGAGCTGTGCGATGTACGGTATCATTCGCTACGATGCCATTACCGTCAGCGCTGTCGGCGCCGCCTATCCGGGAACTCTGTTAATTACATTTGGTCTGATCAGCATACTAACTGCCGCGTTGTTTATGCTGGTGCAGAAGGACTATAAGCGACTGCTCGCCTATTCAAGCATCGAGCACATGGGTATCATAGCGTTTGCGCTTGGCTTAGGAAGTAAAATCGCCTTGTACGGCGCTATTTTTCATCTGATAAATCATGCGATAAGCAAATCGACACTCTTTTTTATCGCCGGCCGTATCAACCATATCTTCCGCTCGAAGCAAATCGGGCGGGTACGGGGGATTATAGGAGTATCTCCGGTGACGGGCGCGTTTTTTGTCGCCGGGATTCTAGCGATCGCGGGCTCGCCACCGTTTGGTCTTTTTGCCAGCGAGTTTATTATTCTTTACGGTGGGTTTACCGCGGGAAAGACAGTTGTAAGCCTCATCGCGCTCTTCTCGATCGTCATGGCGTTTGCCGGCTTGGCATATTACCTTAGCCGAATAACGTTTGGGCCGCGTACGAAAAGACCGATTTCTTATCCTCGATTCCGCCTACCCGTGGCGATCTTTGCGGTAGGTCTTAGCTCAATGGCGCTGGTCGGTCTCTATGTTCCGGCCTGGCTCCATCATCTGCTAGAAGGAATCGCTCATTCTCTTGGAGGCGCTTAAAGTTGGCGACAACCATGCATATAAGAAGCATTAAAGACATAGTGCGTGCGATAGATAATAAAGCCGGTGAATATGCCGGCAAGGCAGGCAAACGGCCGGGTGAAGCATTAGGTGAAGCATTAGGTGGGGCATTAGGTGAAGTGCTAATAGATATCGAGCTTTCGCTTCTGCCTAAGCTGGCGCTGGATATCGTGGACGAGTTGCACGGCACGCTTCAATTCATATTTGCAGTAGACGAACGGTCGCATAACAATGGTTTTTCACTGCATCACATCTTCGGTATCCCGTCAAAACACTGTCTGTTACACCTAAAAAGCGTGATCCCGGCCGATGCCCCCGAGTTCCCATCGCTCGCGCTACAGCTTCCGGCCATGAACTGGCACGAGCGAAAGATCGCCGATATGCTCGGCCTCACACCTGTCGGGCACCCCGACCCCAGGCGCTTGGTGCTCCATGAGGACTGGCCGCAGGGGGTCTATCCGTGGCGAGATGATTTCGATAGCAAGCAAAAGGTACCCCGCGTAAAGGGCACGTATGAGTTTCACAGGATAGAAGGCGAGGGAGTCTTTGAAATCGCCGTCGGCCCGGTGCACGCGGGCATTATCGAGCCCGGGCATTTTCGGTTCAGTTCGGTAGGCGAGAAAATCCTTTACCTGGAACTTCGTTTGTTCTATAAGCACCGTGGCATAGAGCGGTTCATGCGGGGCAGGTCTCTTCTCGAAGGGGCACTCGTGGCAGAACGCGTTTCCGGTGACGAGACAGTTGCAAACTCGGTTGCCTATAGCCAGGCGATTGAGCGAATCTTTAAAGTGGCGATACCCGAGCGCGCGCAACGATTGCGTGCGGTGTTTTTAGAGCTGGAGCGCATGCATTGCCACCTTGCCGATATCGGCGGCGCAGCAACGGACATAGCTTTTTCGATTGGCGCGGCAAAAGCCGCTCTATTACGTGAAAAAGTGATGAGTCTCTGTGAAATGGTATCCGGCAGTCGATTCTTACGGGGAATGATCGCACCGGGAGGCCTTCGAAGGGATATCGATAATGAGGTAATCCACCGCATATCGAGCTTTATAGAGATAGCGTTGTGTGATGTAAAGGAGCTTGAAGCGACCACGTTTAGCCGAAGCTCGGTAATCGACCGGTTCATGAAAACAGGTGTGCTGAGTACAGAGCATGCACTCAATCTCGGGGTTGTCGGCCCGGTTGCCCGGGCAAGCGGCATTGCGGTTGATACGCGAACCGATTATCCCTATGGCTTTTATGCAATGCATCCGCTCGATATCATTACCCGATTTGACGGGGACGTCGCCGCCCGGGTCAGGTTGAAGTTTGACGAGGTGCGGCAGTCTCTCGGCATAATCGAGGCCGCCCTTGGGGCTATTAAGAGCGGCGCTGTGCGCACAGGCGATTTTGCGGTGTCTTCTCGCGGCCAGGCACTGGGCTGGGTAGAAGCCCCGAGGGGCATGACGCTTTGCTGGGTCGAGATCGATGACGAAGCAAAAATCGCTAATTGTCGCTTAAGAACGCCATCTTTTAATAACTGGCCGGCCTTGCCGTATGCGCTTCACGGCAATATCGTGCCCGATTTTCCACTTGTTAACAAGAGCTTTAACTTATCATATGCCGGGAACGATCTTTAGGAGGAAGTTTTGCGAAGGATAAGCTGCAAGCGCATCTGCAGACCAAAGGTAACGATAAAAGATATAGACGCGCAACGGTCTTCTAATTCGGGCCGTTGGATGCCTGTGCCGGACGGCCTGGTCTGTTCGGGCTGCACGGCGTGCGTTAAGATTTGCCCAACGGGCGCGATTACGTTGAAAAACGACCGGCAATTAGTGTTTAAATACGATGCCTGCATAGCATGTCGGGCTTGTGTGGATGCGTGCGCACCCGGCGCGCTTGTCATGGGACCGGGGATCGACGGCGCTACTTCGAGGGGCGCGCTCACACACACATTCTCCATTAATAAGCTCTCGCCAAATTTACCGGAAAAACCACAGACCAAGGACGCTGTAATCCCTGAAAAAATTAAGATATTTGCCAGGTCGATGCATGTGCGGGAGGTCGATTGCGGCAGCTGCAACGCTTGTGAGCTAGAGATCGCCGCTATAAGCAACCCGGTGTATGATGCGGAGCGCTTCGGTATTCACATCGTTGCCTCACCGCGCCACGCCGACGTTTTGTTCGTAACCGGTCCGGTTACCAGGCAAATGGAACTCGCGCTCAGAAAGACCGATGCGGCGACACCAACACCCAAGCTAATTGTTGCCATCGGCGCTTGCGCTTGTTCCGGTGGATTATTTGGGAATACCCCGGTTACCGGCACAGGGGTGGATGAGTTTATCGGCGTCGACCTTTATATCCCCGGATGCCCGCCGAGCCCGCGGGCAATCTTACGCAGCATCCTGGCTTTGCGAAGCGGCACTATCTAAGCTACCGTTCACGCTCGGCGGTCGCTCCGGTTATCCTGATGGTTGTTCCCTTACGTAAGGCCTGCTGCAATATTTTCGTTTCATGCTCATAATGGTGGTATGGATGAGATTGCCGGTTTTTTGGGACATATCCGAAGAAAACAAGAGTACGGCGGGCAGATCGTGCACGAGCGCGTGTTGCCGACAAAGGCGGCCTCGTTTGCGACCCCTGAAGGCGGCCTGCCCGATGGCGTAAAAGAGCGGCTTTCTCGCATCGGGATCGACGAACTTTACATCCACCAGGCTAAGGCGCTTGACCTGGTGCGCGACGGCAAGAATGTTCTTGTTGTAAGCGGCACGGCAAGCGGGAAAAGTATGTGCTATAACCTTCCGGTTCTTGAGGAGATGCTCGGGAACAAAAAAACGCACGCCCTCTATTTGTTCCCCACGAAAGCCCTGGCTCAGGATCAGTTGCGCGCTATCAAAGAGCTTGATTTTCCCGGGATGGTCGATACCTACGATGGGGATACCCCGCGCGAGGAGCGCGCAGCCATCCGCAGAAACGCATCGCTTATCTTGAGCAACCCGGATATGCTTCACTACAGCATCCTGCCGTTTCACAAGCAATGGGCAAGCTTTTTACTCAACCTGAAATATATAATCGTCGATGAGATCCACGTTCTGCGTGGCGTTTTTGGCTCTAACGTGGCCCAGGCGATCAGGCGCTTAAGGCGCCTGTGCCACCACTACGGCAGCCACCCCCAATTCATCATGGCCTCGGCGACGATCGCCAATCCCCAGGAGCTTGCCGAGCGCCTGACCGGCCTTGATGTCGATGTCGTTACCGAGGACGGTGCGCCGCTGGGTCAGAAGACGTGGGTCTTCTGGAACCCTCCTTTCATCGACGAGACCTCGGGGAAGAGAAAAAGCATCACCTGGGAGACGACGTGGCTTCTGGGCGAGCTTTCAAAAGAGCACTTTAGAACGATTGCCTTTAGCAAGTCGCGCAAACTTGCCGAGCTGGTGCTAAATTACGAGCGCCGCTACCTGGACGACCGCCCCGATATCGCCGAACGAATCGCATCGTATCGCGCAGGATACTTGCCGGGGCAGCGCCGCCTTATCGAGGAGCGCCTTTTTTCGGGCGAGCTTTTGGGGGTTTCGACCACCAACGCGCTCGAACTCGGCATCGATGTCGGGGCGCTGGATGCCTGCATCATGAACGGTTTTCCCGGGACGATTTCCTCGACCTGGCAGCAGGCGGGGCGCGCCGGCAGGACGATCGGCGAGTCGCTGGCGGTGCTGGTGGCGGGCAGCGACCCGCTCGACCAGTACTATATCGATCACCCCGAGTATTTCTTCGGGCGCAACTTTGAAGAGGCCATCATCGATCTGGATAACCAGAAAATCTTGGGACGGCATCTTCGCTGTGCGGCGTATGAAATCCCGCTTGTCCCGGCCGACCGCACCTATTTCGGAGAGGGATTTGAGGCGGCGGTGCATGCGCTTCTGGCATCCGGTGAGCTCAAAGAGCGAAAGGGGCGCTGGTTCCTGGGCGCACCCGGTTTTCCTGCGCAGGATATCAGCATCCGCTCGGCATCACAGGCGACATATGCCATTGTCGAGGAATCTACCGGAACGTTGTTAGGTACGACCGAGGCGACACGGGCGTTTTTTGAGATCTATCCCGGAGCGATCTACCTGCACCAGGGCGAGCCGTATGTGGTGCGCCTGCTCGACACAAACGAGCATGTCGCCCTCGTCGGGCGGGGGAGCGACGAGTACTACACGGAGCCCCGCGAAGAGACCGACGTTCGGGTTATCGCCGAGGCCGAGACGCGCAGGCTCGGCGCGACCGAGCTGAGCTTCGGCCAGGTTGAAGTCACCAACTATATCACCGCATACCAGAGAAAATCCCCGGACGGCAAGGTCATCGGGATGGAAGAACTCGATCTGCCCCCGGTGCGTTTTGAAACCGAGGCGCTCTGGTTTACCGTCTCCGATGAGATCATCGATACACTCGGGCTCGATGGGCTTGCGCTCGCGGGTGGAATCCACGCCACCGAGCACGCGGCCATCGCCATGCTGCCCATGTTTGCGATGTGCGACCGCTGGGATATCGGCGGCGTCTCAACCCCCTACCACCCCCACACCGGACAGGCCACCATCTTCATCTACGACGGCTTCGAGGGCGGCATCGGTATCGCCCAGCGCGGCTTTTGGATTGCCGAAGAGCACTTGAAGACCGCGCTCGAAGTTATCCAAAACTGCCCCTGCCGGGACGGCTGTCCATCGTGCATCCAATCCCCCAAATGCGGCAACTGGAACGAGCCGTTGAATAAAAAAGCGGCGGTTGGGATATTAAAGCAAATTTTAAAGGGGACAAAACATATTCCCGCATCTAGTGCGAATGAATAGGCAAGTTATCATGCGCGTGCTCGTCAAAGCGGTGAAATTCTTCCCCGGAGGCACCTATCGGGTCAATGTGTATCGTGGCGTGTGATAGGTAGCTTAGATGATGCAGAAGCTGGTGCTGCGCCTCAACGGCGATTTCATGCGCCTTTTCAACGGAAAGGTTAGGATCGACCGCAATATTTACCTCAGCTCTCAGGCGGTGCCCCAGCCAACGCACTCGAACCTCAGTAATATCCTTTACACCGGCCACATGATTTGCAGCGTGCCTGATCTCATCGACCACTTCAGGATCGACCCCATCGAGAAGCCGTGAGAACACCGCCTTAGCCGAATCCCACACAATGCGGGCAATAGCAACCGTAATTAAGAGCCCGATAATGGGATCGGCAAGCGGATAGCCGAGGAGCACGCCGATTGCACCGAAGAGAACAGCTAAGCTTGTCAATCCGTCAACACGTGCATGGTAGCCGTCGGCGATAAGGGCGGCGCTGCCGATCTCTTTGCCAACCCTGATGCGAAAGAGAGCAACCACCTCATTTCCGAGAAATCCGACAAGAGAGGCGATAACGATTGCCCACACATGGCTTACCGTTTGCGGATGAAGGAGTCTGTTGGTGGATTCATACCCGGCAACAATGGCGCTCACTAAAATAATAAAAACGATGGTAACTCCTGCCAAATCCTCAACCCGTCCATAGCCGTAGGTGTAGCGCTTTGTCGGCTTTAATCTCTCAAGCGCAAAGGCAATCCAAAGCGGTATTGCGGTAGCCGCATCACCAAAATTGTGAATCGTGTCAGCCAGAAGGGCAACGCTTCCAGAAAACAACACAACGATGATCTGGAATATGGCAGTGATGGATAACCCGACAAACGACCACTTTATCGCCCAGATGCCCCTAGCGGTAGTGTAGATAGTAGGATCGACTGCGCCGTGAGTATGCCCGTGAGCGCCGTGGGCATACTCACGGCCGTGCGAGTGGTTTTTATTGAACATAAGTTACCTCGTCGGTTATCGTGATGATTCTATTCTACCTCATCATTTTCTGCAACTGAAGGTTGGTAAGTGCTAACATATGATCCACAGACTGGTCAACACGTAGGTGATGTTTGGATCGATTCGAAGAATGGTGAGATTATTGGCGGAAATCAGGTTAGGTAATTTGCGACGTAAACAGCGAAAGGTGATCACTTTCTCTGTTATTGCTTTGCTTCTATTAATAATGGCCGGTTGCCAGAAAAATACTTCGAGAGTGAGACATGATTCTACTATTAAGAGATCTGAGCAACCGACCGCAACATTCAAGCTTGCACATAAACTTTACAATGTTATGGCGAGTGCGGATAGTGTTGGGTTTTATAATGCTGAATTGAGCAAGCCCAAATTACTTACAGTTGTAATGCGAAGCGATAAAAGATTTGAGGAACTAAACAAGGATTTTCTCTTAGCAAAAGATTACCCAGATGGGCCAAATAGGTGTATTCCGACTTTGTTGCTTAAATGGGAAAAAGATGGAAATCCAATATACTTTTCTCGCTTCGTCCCCTCGCAGTAGCGTTTGTGGGAATGTGGTAAAGTTCCTACGGGGGCATCTTGCGTATTCCGGCGATTTCGGCCACTTTCGGAGCAAAGCGACGCTGGCAACTTCAATGATTTACAAGTGGACGCAATCAAGTCAAGTTTTCGGTATTTTTTCGCATGGATCCCCCTCTCATATCAATCTTGTAGGCGTTGTGCACCAGCCGATCCAGAATAGCATCTGCGATAGTTGGACTGCCGACTACATCATGCCACTTATTAACCGGCATCTTAAGATACGACTATCGTTGAGCGCATCTTGTACCGATCTTCTACGACCTCCAAGATGCCTCTTCTTTCCGGCTCTGAAAGAGCGTTTATGCCCCAGTCGTCTATGGCTAGAACTGAAGTTTTGGCCAGCTTGTTTAAAAGCTTTACGTAAGATCCATCGGCCCTTGCAATCTTTAACTCGGACAAAAGCCTAGGGGCACGGTAGTAGAATTGTAGTTGCTCCTTGCACATATCAAGAATATTTGATATGGTAATGGTATGGTTGATAATGTAAGAATTGCCAAGGCGTTAAGCGACCCTATTCGCTACCAAATTATGATGATGCTGGTTCACGGCGAGGCCAAATGCTGTAAGGTGACCAGTGAAGATGGTGAGCGTGTAGGCCTGTGTAACTGTGAAATAATGACGGAATTAGGCCTTATTCAGTCGCGGGTTTCTTATCATATGAAAGAACTGGTTGATGCTGGTTTGGTGATCGAGGAACCCAGGGGCAAGTGGAAGCATTACTTTATTAACACCGAAACAGTACGAGCTTTTATGGAACAGCTAAATCAAGACCTTGGCGAGAGTTAAAATTTTTGGGCAAATATATCAAAATATTTTGATAGGAAGATTACTAGGAGGGTTAATATGAGCGAGGACATTAGAGAGGTGGTTCGGCAAAAGTACGCCCGGGCTATTACACAAAAGACGAGCTGTTGCGGTGCCGGTTCAACCGGTTGTTGTGGCGGGTCGCCAGACCAGACGACTGATATCATCACCAAAGATTTGTATCGGATAGAGGAGATAGCCGGGTTGCCTGAGGATGCGGTAGCCGCCTCATTGGGGTGTGGTAATCCAACAGCGCTGGCCGAATTATTTTCCGGGGAAGTGGTGCTGGATCTGGGCAGCGGTGCCGGACTGGATGTTTTGCTGTCGGCAAAGAGGGTTGGCCCTACCGGCAAAGCCTACGGCCTGGATATGACCGATGAGATGTTGGCCGAAGCCAAGGCAAATCAGGCCCGGGCGGGCATTAACAATGTGGAGTTTTTAAAAGGTCATATCGAGGATATTCCGCTACCCGATAATGCGGTGGATGTAATCATCTCCAACTGTGTTATCAACCTCTCGCCTGATAAGGACCGGGTTTTAAAGGAGGCTTATCGGGTACTGAAACCCGGCGGCCGTCTGGCAGTTTCCGATATCGTCTTAACCAGACCCTTGCCCGAGAAAGTCCAACAGGACTTAAATGCCTGGGCCGGCTGCATAGCCGGGGCGCTCTTGGATCAGGAGTATCGAGACAAGCTGGCGACAGTCGGTTTTGTTAACATTAGCGTTGAGACTACACGGGAATATGACCTTACCGACTCGCAAGCGAATGGTTTCTCCCTGGATTTATCCGAGGCCGAACTCTTACAAATTAATGGATCGATAATCAGCGCATTTATCCGTGCAAAAAAAGCCGATCGATAGCTGTTATTTGCCTCTCTTGAAGTGCGATAAAGGATTTCTTTAACCCATCATCGTTATTAATGAGAGAATTTAACTCGCGATAGAAGAACCGGTAATCCCACTTGTGGACGAGAGATATGAATTGGCCATAAATTGGCCAAGCATCATAATGCATGCGCACCTATTATTAAGCCTTGTTTTCTGTGCTAACTGGAGGATTTGATGCAAACCTACATCTCGGTAATCGGCCTTGGAGCTGAAAATGAAGAACTTAACGATGTCGCTTACGAAGTCGGGCGCCTTGTGGCCGAGCGTGGTGCGATTGTCGTCTGCGGCGGGCTTGGCGGGGTGATGAATGCGGTCGCCCAGGGAGCGAAAGAGGCGGGCGGGACAACTGTTGGCATCCTGCCGGGGCCGGATCGGCGCGGGGCATCGGAGTACCTGGACATCGCCATACCGACAGATATGGCCCATGCACGAAATGCGCTGGTGGTGCGCTCGGGTGATGCGGTGATCGCAATCGGCGCGGGCTACGGGACGCTCTCGGAGATCGGCCTTGCCTTAAAGATGGGCAAACCGGTCGTCGGGCTGAAATCATGGACGCTCTATCGCGAAGGCAAGCAAGATACCGGCATCATTGCCGCTGAGACTGCTGATAAAGCAGTGGAATTGGCTTTCAAGGCGATAAAAGCCTAGAAGCTGTCAGCTTTCAGCTTTCAGCTAAACCATCATCAATAGTAAGCTTTATCTAAGCTTAGACACTCTTACTTCTAATAATACTTACTGCTCTCTAGATTCTTCACTTCGTTCAGAATGACATCTAGCGCTCGTAGGGGCCGAGCTTGTCTCGGCCCTCCTCGACATAGCACACCCGTCTAGGTGGAGACAAACTCCGCCTCTACATTGATAATTTCATTAGTTACTGCACTACTATTTTTAGCTTCATGCTGCCTACCAGAACCCACTTTCTAGACCCCTACTAATTCGACATTCGCAATTCGTAATTCTTCTGGATACGCGCTGGCACAAGTATTGACGCTCCTGACGGGGTAACTTAACATAGTAAGGGTCTGTCTGCACAGTAATCTTATGCAGTGATTACACAGCGATAAGCGTAATACGCCAGACGAAATTTTTAATAGCCTTAGCGGGGGCAAGGCGTTAAAGGGGGATGATATTGTAATGGGAATGTTGGACAAAAGTTGTAAGGATTTTCTGGATGTACTGGCATCCAAAGAGGCCGTGCCGGGCGGCGGCGGCGCGGCGGCGGCCGGCGGCGCTATCGGTATGGCGCTCTCGAATATGGTCGGCAATCTGACCGTAGGTAAAAAGAAATATGCGGAGGTAGAGGACGAGGTCAAAGACTTGCTCGACAAGGGCTACAAAGTAATGGCCGAACTCGAGACGCTGGTCGATCGCGATGCCGAGGTCTTTGAGCCCCTTTCTAAAGCATACGGAATGCCGAAGGAAACTGAAGAGCAGCAGCAGGCAAAGGCCGATGCGCTTGAGAAATATTCCAAAGAGGCCTGTTCGGTGCCGATGGAGATCATGCGTAAATCCTACGAGGGTATTCAAATCCACAACCGCATGGGCCAGATCGGAAGCATGCTTGCCATCTCGGATGTGGGCTGCGGCGTCGTGTTCTTGAAATCCGCGTTGATCAGCGGTATGTTAAACGTCGTCATCAACCTTAACACGATTAAGGACCAGGACTTTGTAAGTTCGACACGCAACGAGATGAACCGGCTCTTAAGCGACGGCTCCAAGCTGGCCGACGAGACCCTGCAGTTGGTCCTCGACAAATTAACCAAATAAGCAAAAATAAGCTTAAGTAATTAAGCTTAAGTAATAGCACGTAAGGGGGAGATTGAATTGGCGGAAAGACTGGCGGGAAAAGCCGTTGCCGACGCCATAAAGGAAGACCTGAGCAAGAAGATCGAAGAGCTCAAAAGCAAGGGTATCACGCCCAAACTCGGTATCTTGCGCGTGGGAGCGCGCCCGGACGACCTCTTTTATGAGGGCGGCGCCAAGAAGACCTGCGAGGCCGTCGGTATGCAGTACGAGGTATTTAAGTACCCGGAAGACATCGACCAGGCGAACTTTGAAAAAGCGGTTATCGAGGTCGGCGCGAACCGGAGCATTAACGGCATTTTGATGTTCGCCCCGCTTCCGAAGCATTTGGATGAGCGCAAAATCCGCTCGCTTATCCCTGTTGAAAAAGATGTCGATTCCATGAATCTCGATAGTGCGGCCAAGGTTTTTGCCGACGACCCGACCGGTTTTGCACCGTGTACGCCGGCCGCTTGCATGGAAATTTTGAAGTTTTACGATATCCCGCTTAAAGGGAAAAGGGCCGTTGTGCTCGGCCGTTCGCTTGTTGTCGGCAAGCCGGTTGCCATGTTGCTCCTGCGCGAGCACGCCACGGTTACCATCTGCCACTCCAGAACCGAGAACCTGCCCGAGGTATGCCGGGAAGCTGAAATCCTGGTTACCGCCGTCGGGAAGGCCAAGATGGTCAAGGGTAATTTTGTGAAGGCCGGGCAGACGGTTATCGATGTCGGCATCAACGAAGACCCGGACAACCCCGGTAAGTTTGTCGGCGATGTCGATTACGAGCAGGTCGAGCCGATCGTTGAGAAAATCACACCGGTTCCGGGCGGCGTAGGCTCGGTTACCACCGCGGTTCTTTGCAAACACACCGTTATGGCCTGTGAAATGCAGAACAACCTGGTGATGGTATAGTACTTTTTGCTATTATTTTAGCGATTGCAGCAGATTTTAGCTCGTCCGCAGGTCATCCCCTGTAATTAATGGTTTAGGAATGGGTAAAATCTAGTAGTCGCAAGCTTTCATGCCTGGTCAGAGGCTTGTCGGTTATTTCAACTTGTATCGAAATAACCTTGTTGAAAGGGGCGGTTAGTGATACGATTTCTTAGTAGATGAGAGGGTTCTTGAAGAGTTGAGGGGGGGCTTGTATGAGAACCAGTATCGATTTACATAATTATTTGCAATCTCTTGAGGTTCCACATGAGATCAGCCTGGTGGAGATGCCTGCACGAACGGCGGCGATGGCGGCCGCCTCACTTGGGCTCGACCAGTCTGAAATCGGTAAGACGTTGATTGTCGAAGCCGATGGAAACCCGCTGGTGGTCATGATACCCGGTAGCCGGCGCCTGGATGTGCGCAAGCTCAAGGCCATCACCGGCGCAAGCAGGATCAAGCTCGTTGAGCCGCAGGATGCGGTAAGCCTCACCGGCTATATCTTGGGCAGTATCCCGCCCCTTGCACATGCCAACGAAATGCCGGTTTACATTGATTTACGACTTCTTTCCATCCCCATTATCTATACCTGCGGTGGGCAGACAAATGCCGTGTTAAAGATCAAACCCACAGACCTCATATCCGCCGGAAACGCTCAAATCGTCGACATTGCAGACGACGGCCGGGTATAATCTTTTCTTGTGACTGAGTAGCTCATATATTATTATAAAATTGTCCCTGACGATTTTATAGAGCAATAGAGCTTGTATGGCTCATGGAATATAGATAAGCGCAGGTATGCGCTAAGCGATGACATTGCGATCTATTGTTCTAGCGTTCCATTGCTCCACGGTTTTGCTTAGCTGGCCAATATGTGGCATGAGGCATACACAACGGCCTGGCAAATTGAAAATAGCTTATTACTCTACTATTCGCACCAGCCGATTCATAGTCCTTTCCTACCACCTTATGGCGTTGTTTGCGAAGCAAGGTTTATTGGATTTTAACAATGAGCATATTATCCGTACCTGAGGGACTCTGCAAAGAATGCTATGCCTGCATACGTGCGTGTCCCGTTAAAGCGATAAAAATGGCCGACAGCCAGATAGAAATTTTAGACGAGCGCTGCATCTACTGCGGGCGCTGTGTTGCGGCTTGCTCCAAGGGGTCTATTGAGCTTGGACCAGATATTGAAAAGGCCTTTGCGCTGCTTTCCTCAAGTAGAAGAACCATAGCGGTTCTTGCCCCCGAGTATCTTGCATCGTTTTATCCCATGACACAGGAGCAGCTGGCCTTCTTAATCGAGTGGGCCGGGTTTTACGGATACGAGGACACCGTGCTTGCCGATGAGATGGTCGCACGGCAGTATCTTCGCTACTTCTCTATCGAACGGGACTTTCCGGTACTACGCTCGACTTGCCCGGCGGTAACCACCTGGGTTGAGAAGTATTACTCCGCTTTGACCGGCTATTTGGCGCCGATCGCCTCGCCGATGGTTACGCAGGCCAATCTTATCAAACACATTTACGGGCCCGATGTGGCCGTGGTCTACGCGACACCATGTATTGCGGCTAAGTATGAAGCCAAAAACAGTAATTCAGCCGATGCGGTTCTTACCTTTAAGGAATTCAAGCAGCTCTTGAGGATACGTTTTGCAGGATCGGAGAATGAGCTTCGCCTGGAAGAGAGCCCAAAACCCGAGGTGAGGCGACGTTACTCGGTTTCCGGGGGTTTCCCGCGCCCGACGATCGCCCAGTATAATATGCTTGATCCCAACCTTATGGTCGTGCGGGGTGTCCGCAACCTGGATAGCCTGGCAAGCGCACTTCTTTCCGGGGATATCAAGGCCAAGTTTATCGACATGTTGGCCTGCCAGGGATGTATCGACGGCCCTGGTATCGACACCAACTTAGGGATCCATGTGCGCAAGCACGTCATCGAGCAGTCGTACCAGAATCGTCTGGTGAAAGCATCCGAGCAACTTACCTTCGACCAGGTCGAGCCGTACTTACCCAAGATCGACACCTTTAAGGCGTTCTCGAACAAACAAGTCGACCTTCCCATGCCGAGCGAGCAGGCCATCCAGGAGATTCTCGCCGAGGGCGAGAAGTTCACGGTAGAAGACGAGCTTAACTGCGGCGCTTGCGGGTATCGGACCTGCCGCGAGCAGGCGGTCGCCATCTACCAGGGAATCGCCGATTGGAACATGTGCTTCCCATTCCAGCGGAAAGTCTACAACCGAATAATATCCCAGCTCAAAGAGACCGCCGTGACCGATGGATTGACCGGGCTTTATAACCATAAGAGTTTCCTGGAACGGCTCTCGGTCGAGTTCAATCGTGCAGAACGCTATGGCTCGGAGCTTTCGCTCATCATGATCGACGTAGATAAGTTTAAGGATATCAATGACACCTACGGGCACGTAACCGGTGACTCGGTGCTTAAGACCATCGCCGGCATGCTCAAAGCCAACCTGCGCCAATCCGACCTTGCCGCGCGCTACGGCGGGGATGAGTTTGCGCTTATCCTCCCCGAAACCAGTGTTGAGAAGGCATACAAGGTTGGGGAGAAGCTGCGCCACAGGGTCGAGACGAACCCCATCCTGCTGAACCCCGACCTTAATATCTCCACTACCTTAAGCATCGGGGTAAGTTCATACGTATCCTCGATGTCCGAACCTTTGGGCTTATTAAGAAAAGCGGATGAGGCGCTTTACCTAGCAAAAGAAGCAGGCCGCAACAAGACCGTGGCCATCGCGGACGTTCCCGCCGAGTAAATCCGTTAAAATGAGCATATCCAAGGACTAAAGTTTTAGCTATAATCTATCTTAATTGAGCGCAACAACAGGTAAAATTTTCCTGTTAGTATTACTAATACGGGTGGGAGCACGTGTTTGATCTGAGGAAATGGGATGAAAACTACGTCAATAATTTCTACTACATCCTAGGCAGCATCGTCTTTGGAAGTCTGCTTGCCCTTGCGGTCATTTACTTGAACACAGATCTCTTCGGGATGCGCGTCAGCTTGTTTTTCTTCTTGCTTTTGGCGGTACCTTCAATCGCGATGGTCTTTGCGGCGCTCACCATTTTTCGGCTGGCGAGCCAGGCCGAGCATAGCAAGGCCAAGCAATCCTACCAGATACTTGAGATTACGCGAC
>Ga0210031_1000299_pt1 | contig 28122 bp, 24 predicted proteins | sample CryGeyCG2014_080_FD_185455 | JGI IMG/M metagenome (GOLD analysis project Ga0210031, IMG submission 185455) | Groundwater microbial communities from aquifer - Crystal Geyser CG03_land_8/20/14_0.80 (SPAdes) (version 2) | ecosystem: Environmental > Aquatic > Deep subsurface > Groundwater | place... | reverse complement strand
GATCAAACGGTTTCAATACAGCAAACACAATATGAATAAGTTGACGCATCACAGCAATCACCATCTTCTTGCCTCGGATGCCATTTTGCTTGAGCCTTTGAGCAAAATATTGAATCACAGGATTAAAACGTAATGCCGCTATGGCAGGCATATACAGCGCCTTTCGTAGTTTGTGGTTGCCCGTTTTTGAGATCGATGAGCTATTGATGTTCGTTCCTGATCGTCGAATACTTGACCATTACGTCTCCTGAGGGCGGGAGCAATAAAATATCTTCATAGACGCTGTATTTGGCCACATATTCTTGAATTCGGCGATAGGCGATAGATAAAGTCGTGTGTCAGACACTTACCTGAACGGAGTGAAAGTTGAAATTAATTTAAATGTGGTAACCGATCCTCAGAAGTGCCGTGTTGGGCAAGCGTTGTCAAAGATTCTTTCTCAAGAGCCGAGTATTCAGAAGCAACCCGAGTATATTTTGGTGAATGACTTACACTTAAAGCAGCATCAAATTGTTCAACAAGTTTTGACGCTTTCAGAGTCTGAGTAAACAGGAGGGGTGGACGTCAAACTCATGCGAGAAAAAGATCATTTAATGGATCAATTCGTTGATGTCACTAACCAGCTTGATGAAGCGTTATTAAATTTTAATTTGGCAAATTTCAGCGCCAGGCAATCGATTTTGCCAGCAAAGTTGCGCGCATAGGAGAAGCCTGTACATAGGATTGATATGGGCTTAATCTCATAGGCGTCTATCCCCTTGATTTTTAGGGCTAAGTAGCCATTTAGGGGTTAAAGAGATTCTATGGGAATCGTAATGGTTAATAAAATGCCGCCGTTTTTATTTTGAGACCATTCACTGTGTCCATGTAGTTTTTCAATTCGGAAACGAATATTGCTAAGGCCACGACCTTCTGACCAGCTTTTTTTGGGGAGCGCTTTGCCGTTGTCCTGAATTTTGAGTTGAAACTGGTTGTCGGTAATGTTAATTATAATGGCAACCGTCGATGCTTGAGCGTGTTTTATGATGTTGCTAATAGCTTCTCTTAATATCCTGGATACGTGACTAGCCGCTAGATAAGAAATTTTATGTAAATGAATTCCTTTTTGTTGCCAATTTAGATTAATGTCTGCTGGTTGAAGTCTTTCTGCTATTTCTAAGCGCCAATCTGAAAGTTTGTCCGACAGAAGCCAATCGCCTTCATTTGGTTGAGAAACCACCTCTCTTAAATCCCGTAAAGCACTTCGTGCGAGTTCACTGTTGATTGGATCTTCTGAACGATGTAGTAAAGAAAGTAGTTTAGAGCCGACATCATCATGCAAATCGCCTAAGATGCGACGTTTTTCTTCTAGAGCTTGTTGTCGCATCTTTAACCCTTGCAGTGCTTGTTGTGCTAAAGCATATAAAAAACCAATGGATGCAATATCATCTCGAGCAAAAAGCCGGCTTCCTTTTTCAGGGTAACAAAGCATTAAATGGTGTTGATTATCCAGATAGGGTAGATAAATACATTGTGGGTCTTGACCAATATAGGGTTCTTTTAATAATCCTTTTTTCAATTCTGTTGATAAGGGTAGCCATTCTTCTTCAACATATTGACGCCAATAATGAGCCAGTTGCTCGGGTTCTTCTGCTGAAAATAAGTGTTCAATTAATCGACAAGTTTGCTGATAATAAGGACGTTTTTTCTTTTGAATTTTTTCAAATATCCATTGACGGATTGGGAAATAGAGCCAGCCGATCAATGCGAGTGAGAAAGCGAGTGAGGTGTCTTGTTCAAGTCCAATAACGGTGAGTAGTAAGACGACTACGGCGATTACGAGTAACCCGCCTAAAAACCAACTCCAGGCATGAAACCACCATCTGTCTAAATCGAAAAGCCGGTAACGGGTAATGCCCATCGCAATTCCAACAAACATAAATAGAAAGACCATAAACATCAAGCCTTGACTGGCGGGAGGGTCAATTTCCAAGGAAACAGGTACTAAAATGAGTGCAGCAAATAAGCCCGTCCCTAAGTAAATGGAAAGCAAATACCATTTCAAAGCGGCTCTCTCAACGGGTAATGAGTGAGTCTGTTGCCATTGAATATATGCCAAGACAAAGCTGGTAATGAATAATACCAAGGTTAGTAAATAGACGATGGATATATTGGCAAATAATTGAAGGCTAAACCCTAGCCAAATCGCTAAGCCACTGAAAAAAGCGGCAATTGTGATCCAGTTCGAATAGCGGAGTTTTTGTGGGTAAACGGCCAGTAAAGCTACGAGAGAAGCGGTAAAGAAAATGGCCCCCATCTGGTTGAGCAATGATAGTTGATGCGCTAGCTGTCCATCAATAATGAATTCGCGTGTACTATAAATGGATGCGGCAAGAGAAAAAATTAACAGCCCAAATCCTGCAAATGCAAAAAATAGGGCACCATTTTCACGTTGTTTGAATGCAAAGACACTGGATGCAATAAGAAATCCACAGACACCGACAAAGGCTTGTATCCAAAATAAAAGCGGTAGGTCAGAAAGTTTTCTTTCTCTCACTGTTAGTGCTAGGTTGTCACCTTCAAGTGTGGTGCCATATAGTTGATTTTGTTGTGCTGCATCATTAAGGGTTGTCATTTTTGCAAAAAAACCTAAATAGGCTGCCCATTCATTAAGTTGGTCTGGTTCTTCAATTAATAGTTCTTTAGTAAGCGGGATTCCCGACATTTTAATCAAAACCTGATCTCGCTTTAAACGGTCATGGTTGGGAGAATCTTTATCAATGCTAACCACTTTAAAGCCAGTGTCTTGTGGTTGAAATGTGATGCCTAATATGGGCACTTGTAGTGCCAAATAAATAAAGAAACTGACAAAAAGGAAGGCTAAAAAAGATACAGAAATTAACGTGTGCTGTGGTAGTCGTTTCACAAGCTTATTCCTTAAAATTGATGAATTAAACCGAATCGAATAGCTTCCAGTGTCGCTTCAGATCGAGAAGAGATATTAAGTTTTCGATAAATATTTTTAATATATTCTTTAACTGTATAGTTGCTGATCTCAAGTAATGATGCAACTTCTTTTGAGGTTAAGCCTTTAGCGATGAAGATAAGGACCTCTTGCTCTCTATTGGTTAAGTTATGTGATGGTTGTGAAAGGTGGCTCCGTTCAAAATGTTTGATTATTTTTCGGGCAATCGTGGGTGACAGCGCTGGTTCGCCCGATGCGGTCAGTTTTAAGCGGGATTCAAACTGTTCACTTGGCATATCTTTTAAAAGATAGCCGTGAGCTCCTGCTTGTAGCGCTGGAAATAAATGCGCATCATCGTCATAAATAGTGATAACGATACAGGTTAAAGTTGGATCGGTTTGGTTGATTTGTTTTATCACGTCAAGGCCACTGCCATCTGGGAGCTGTAAATCAATAAGCGCCATATTGAAAGTATGTTGTGAGAGGCTGTTTTGGGCTTGTTGGATGGTAATAGCGGGCACAATAGAAGCATCTGGAAAGACGTTTTTAAAACGTCTTTCTATCCAGGCTAACGCTTCAGGGTTATCTTCAAGAATAAGAGCTTTTTGCATTCGAATAGACTCCTATTCGTTAGGCCTTTAACCAATTGATTAATGTTGAATATACGAGAAATGGCAAAGAAATTCAATTGCTTTATGACAAGTTGTATTAAGTAAAAACCACCAGGCCTGGTGGTTTTTACCCAGTAAAGGGTGTTCTTGGGGTTGTCGAGTTATTTGTCTAGCTGCTTTCAGCGAATTGTCCTTTGAAGGTTGGAAAGCCATTGGTCTCATTTTCAGCATCCACGACATTGATTTCATTTAGGGATCCATCGGTTTTTGTGGATAAAATATAACGGTAATTGCCACTGGCCCATACAATATCCGTTGTGCCTTGGTTGTAATAATCTTCGTTGGTTGGATTGGTGAGTGTTTTACTGCCTATGATGAGTTGGTTGTCACTATCTAAAGTGACCGTATAGCTTGTTTTGTCAGTCAAGCCGTCAACTGCTGCGCCAGAGTAAACCAATGTATATTGTTTTTGAACAGCAGCGGGAAGGGTTGCTGATTGTTCATTGTTTTGATCGTTCGTGGTATTGGTGTCAGATGTCGATTCTGAGGCGGTATCCGTTTCTTCAGTCGAATTGCTTGTGCCGCCACAGGCTGACAAGGTGAAAATACTTCCGATTAACAGTAAGCCTGCAAGTTTTTTGAGGGTCATGATTTGTTTCCTTTTCAATTAAATTTTTGTTTTCAGTTTAAGGTATAGCAAGGTGGTGACAACCCCTTTTAAGAGAGGGTGTCTTCCGTGTACTCCTACCGCAACTTGGCCATCTTGTGGATGAAACCGTTGTTTGTGCGTCCGATGACATCCAGAGAAGCGGTACTGTATTTCTCTGGATCAGCCGTGATAATGAGTTCCTTGGCTGAGCTGCTTCCACCACTAAACATGCCTACGACGGATGAAAAGGTATTTGCCGCTTTTTGAGCGCTTGAGGTGGCGTCCTTGGTCACTCCGTAGGGGGTTGAGGTTGACTTTCCCCAGGTCAGTTGGATCGTGCCGTTAGGGTTGCTGAAAGTACTTTTAGGGCCAGCAGCGAGAGTTACCCTCGAGCCATCTTCTGTGCGAATAACCTGGCCTAGGTTTACAGTGGCTTTTTTGTCATCGCCATTTTTGGTCTGTCCTTGGAAATATGCGAAATGCACGCGCATATGAACATTCAGTATGGGTACGCCAGCTTCAGCAGCAACGGAATATATTAAGTGTGGAACAGGTCTGGGTGCAGCACCCATGGAACTGGCATGATAGAGTGGTAAGCCTGTCGGCGAGAAGGTTGCTTCCCTGCGGCTTCCTCCGGTCACAGACTTAAATGATGATTCTTGTTGTTTGTGCGGGTTGGGGACGGTTTCCATATTGGCGTAACTTTTGGCATTGGTGATGGCCGATCGGTCAATGACTGTGTAACCATTTTGCTTGAGCTTATTGGTGAAATCTTGATAGGCCTGGTCGGTAATTTTTTGGAAGGTCTTGTCGTCCACGCCTTCAAGCTTGGCACGCAAGGTCGCTTTTGCGTACTCTGAGCCGGAACTTATCATTCCTCCTGTCGCTTTAGAGGAGCTTTTGTCAAAAGTGACAAACGATATTTTGAAAGAACCAATGGCGACTTTCTGCTTGCCTTTGAATGCACTGGCGTTATCAACTTTGTATGGATCATCTGGCTTGGTTGGCCCGCTGGTGACACATCCCGACAGAAGTAGTGCGATAAAAATTAAACTGCCCGTAATAAGCTTCATTATTCCAATCTCCATTATTGTGGTGTTTGTTTACTGACTTTGCCTTGCATGCGTATAAAAGGTATATCGCACCTTTTCATCCCTCAGCTGAATCATCCGATTTTGTGGATAAAATTTTACGATAATGAGTTTTTGATTAGAGTTTAAAGTATGAAAATGTAATGACAACCCCTTCTTAGAGGGGGTAAATGGCCAGGCCTGGGCATTTTAGAGGGTGTAGGGGCGTTAGAGGCGTTGAATTTTTTCGACGATGGGGAGGTGTTTGAGTTTGCGCATCACATCGGCGAGATGCTTACGGGTGTGAACATGGATGACGATGTTCATTAAGCTATAGGTTTCGTCTTTGTCTTCTGAACGAACACGATCAATATCCGTTTTCATTTCGGCAATATTACTGGCGATGGTGGCTAAGGCACCACGGGTGTTTCGTACTTCAAGCTGAAGTTCTACATCAAAGGTTTGAGTGATATTGTCTTCCCAGCTGACATCCAGCCATTTTTCCGGGTGGTTTTTAAACTGCTTAACGTTTTTGCACTCTTGTCGATGAATCACCAGCCCTTTTTCAGCACTGATAAAGCCCATAATGTCATCGCCTGGTATCGGGTGACAGCAACCGGCATAGTTAACAGCCATCCCTTCTGTGCCGGAAATAACCAAGGGTTCCGCATTGTTTTCCGGCATATTCTGTAAGTTGAGCGTGTCTTCTTTGCCCATGACGAGGTCATGAATTTGTTTGGAAACCAAATTGGCCAGCCGTTTGCCTAAACCGATTTCTTCCAATAGATGATCCCAGTCCGGGAGTTTGAATTCTTCGGTAATGCGTTGGCGAATGGTTTCCGTTAAGCCCTCGTAAGACATGTTAAAGGTGCGTAATGCCTTGGTTAATAATCTTTGTCCAAGCGATTTAGCAGACGCTGATTGTTGATTTTTAAGAAATGCTCGAATTTGCGAACGGGCTTTCGCTGTGGTTACAAATTGTAACCATGAAGGATTCGGTTGGAGTTCTTTGCTGCGAATGATTTCTACCGTTTGCCCGGTTTCTAAACGGGTACGCAACGGGATCAGTTTTTTATCAACACGGCAACCCACGGTGCCATGTCCGACATTGGTATGAACGGCATATGCAAAGTCTACCGCAGTAGAACCTGCCGGCAGAGTGATAATATCGCCTTTGGGTGAGAAAACATAAATCACATTGGGGAAAAGATCGATTTTAACATTCTCTAGGAAATCCAGTGAATTCCCTGCTCCCTGTTGTATTTCAAGCAGGTTTTTGACCCATTCTTGCGCGCGTATTTCTACGGCATTGAGTTGGCGTTCTACCTTTTTGCCTTCAGTGGTAATATCTTGTTTATAGGCCCAGTGAGCAGCGATACCATGCTCAGAGACCTCGTGCATTTCATTGGTTCGGATTTGAATCTCAATATAAGCACCAAAAGGGCCAAACAGCACAGTATGCAGTGACTGATAGCCATTGCTTTTGGGGATGGCGATATAGTCTTTGAAGCGACCGGGGAAAGGTTTGTAAAGCGAATGAACCGTTCCGAGTGCACGATAACATTCATCGGCAGTATTCACGACGACGCGAAAGGCAAAAATATCCAAAATCTCATCAAAGCTGAGTTTCTTGTACTTCATTTTTTTGTACAAACTATTTAGATGTTTTTCACGACCAATCACTTGTGCCGGAATGGATTCGCTTTGCAGTCGATGGCTGATGGCTTCATTGATTTGTTTAATCACTTCAGCCCGGTTCCCTCTGGCTTTTTTGACGGCATTTTCCAAAACAGCATAGCGGAAGGGGTGCATGGCTCTCAGCCCTAAATCTTCAAGCTCAATACGGATGGCATTGATGCCCAGACGTGCGGCAATAGGGGCATATATTTCGAGGGTTTCACGGGCGATTCGGCGTTGTTTATCGGGACGCATCACGCCAAGGGTGCGCATGTTATGGAGTCGATCAGCGAGTTTGATGAGGATGACGCGAATATCCCGAGACATCGCCAGCACCATTTTGCGGAAGTTTTCGGCTTGAGCTTCTTGAGGGTTATCGAATTCAAGTTTACCCAGTTTGGTGACGCCATCAACAATTTCGGCGACATTTTCACCGAATCGTTCAACGATGTCTTCTTTGTTGTAGTCGGTATCTTCGACAACATCGTGCAAAATGGCAGCAATTAGGCTTTCATGATCCAGTTGGATTTCAGCAAGAATTTCAGCAACTGCAACCGGGTGCCAAATATAGTCGCCACCCGTTTTTCGAGTTTGTCCTTGATGCGCAAGGCGACCAAACTCAAATGCCGCTTTGATTTGCTTAATCTGTCTTTTCTTGAGATAGACAGATACCTTATCAATTAAACCATCAAGCGAACTGGGTGTGGGCATAAAAAGGGGGGCTTCTCCGCCTGATTAACTGAAGTAAGGAGGGGTGTCAGGATCAGACATGACCACATCTTTATCAATGCTGTTTTCAGCTAATTCACGAAGTGCCATAACAGTCGGTTTATCTTTATCCCATTCTAGGGTGGGGGCAGCCCCATTTGCCAGTTGACGAGCGCGTTTTGAGCTTAAAATCACTAGTTCAAAGCGGTTTTCAACTTGATCTAAACAATCTTCTACGGTAACTCTTGCCATAAGGCGATATATCCTATTAATTTAGTAAACGAGTATTGTACCTATAATGTGGGTAAGGTTTCAATAAGAATTTGATTTTGATGATATTCGAGGTGCCCATTAGCGAATAGTGGGGCGATTATTGTCTTTGGCTGACGGTTTGCGGTTTTGAAAGGGTTTTAATGCGTTAAGGTAGTCTGATAACACGTTGGTTTTGCAGGCAACGGCTTCATAAGCCGCTTGCCCCATTTGCTGACGTAGAGATGGATTGTCGAGCAATTCAATCAAGGTTTGCGCCAATTGCTGCCAGTTTTGTCGTTGCCTAATGGCTTGCTTGGCCACTAGCTGCCGGGTTTCAGTTTCAAAGTCTGACATATCCGGCCCCGTGACGATACAGGCTTTAACCGATGCCGGTTCGATTAAATTATGTCCGCCTTTGGCAACAAAAGCGCCGCCCATAATGACCAGTTTAGCATGCGCGTAGAGGGGCATTAGAATGCCCATTTTGTCCATTAAAATATAGCGTGTTTGTGAGGTAATCGGCTCATTCAAGCTATCCACTGCAATTTCATTGCGGTGATCTGCAAGGCTTTTTAAGATGGCATCCCGACGGTGCGGGTGGCGAGGCACGAGTACGAGTCGTTCGGGTCGATTGAGGCGTTGCCAGATAGCGACCAATTGAACCTCTTCATCATCATGGGTTGAAGCGGCCACCACAAACTCTGAATCGCCCGAAAGATTTGGAAACGGAGGATCAAACTGGGAGGCTTCAATTGGGGTCGCATATTTTAAGTTTTCAATAAAGCGAATACGCTCGACCGGCACCCCTAGTTGTTGGAAGTGTTCAGCCTCTTCCGGGGAACGTAAAATCACCTGATCAACGTGATAAAGCGTTGCTTTATAGGTTTTGATAAGCCATTGAGGGCTGCTCAGGGTTTTGCGAGATAAACGCGCGTTGATTAATGCAATCGGCAAGCCCGCTTGATGGCTTAGGCGGTAGAGGTTTGGCCAAATTTCGGTTTCAACAACCCATAAACAGCTTGGGGATAGGTGTTTTAAAAAATGGTTAACGGCATAAGGCCAATCCAACGGTAAATAACAGTGGGTAAGGGTATCGCCAAAAAGCTGTTGGCACTGTTTTGCACCAGTCGGCGTGTGTGTCGTTATGACAATGGGTTGATTGGGCAGCAGCGCCTTTACCAGCGGTGCAACCGCATTAACTTCACCAACCGATGCACAATGAATCCAAATGGGTTTAATCGCGTTGATCGATAGAGAAGGGTAAGCAAATCCCAAGCGCTGTTGGATAAACCGAAGACCGCCATGGCGCTTGATCGCTTCAATAACAACCCATAACAGCAGTAGGGGGCTTAATAGTCGAATGAGGAGTGCATAAATAATCATGCCGGAAAGGCCATCTCTAACGGCCAGCGTTTAACAGCGCTTCCATTAACTCGATGTCGCCAGGCAAATCGACTTCCGGAGAATCCCATTGGCTCTCAACCACTTTAATTTTGTGGCCAAACTCCAACGCCCTTAGTTGCTCAAGTTTTTCAATGTCTTCTAAACGACCCATTGGCAAAGTGTTGAATAAATCGACAAAGCGTTTGGTATAAGCATAAACACCAAGGTGCTTATAGGAATCGTGATCCCAATAGTCTCTGCCATGAGGAATGGTGGCACGGGAAAAATATAATGCAAAATCGTTTATATCGGTCACCAGTTTGACATCTTTCGGGCTGGTGATTTCGGCTTCATTGACAATCTTGAATGACAAGGTGCTCATTTCAAAGCTGCTATCATATTCTGGCGAGATAAAGGGTGCGATCACAGCTTCAATGGCATTGGGATGAATAAGGGGCTGATCACCCTGCACATTGATAATCAGGTCATCATCATTTAAACCGAGTGCTTGTGCCGCTTGGGCAATTCGGTCTGTCCCTGATTCTGCTTCAGGCGGGGTCATTACCACCTTGCCGCCAAAATCTTCCACAACTGTCTGAATGCGGGCATCGTCGGTCGCCACATAAACCGCTTCAATGCCGTTAGCTTGAGACACTCGATTGCAGACATGTTGAATCATCGGTAAGCCATTGATTAATTTTAGTGGCTTACCAGGTAGACGTGAAGAGCCATAACGAGCGGGAATAAAGACATAAGTTTTCATAAGAAGCGATTACATTTTTAAGTAGAGGGATTTAAGCAATTCGGGGGTGACTTTTTCTTTCCAGTTGGGGCCATAGGCATTATCCCAAAGTGGCGCCATGCCTGAAGCGACTTGAATCATCTTATCCATTTGCGCATCGGTGAGCTCCGCGCAAACATTCGTGGGCAGAGTGATATTGTGTTTTTCTAGCATGCGACGGAAAATTTTCACGCCTTCAGGATAGAAGTCTTCTAGCACATTAAAGGCGATACAATTGCCAATGCCATGGTGGTAGCCAAGAACATAAGATAATCCATAGGAAAGCGCATGGCAGGCGCCCACTTGACTATAAGCAATGGATTGTCCTCCCATATAAGATGCCATCATCAGCTTCTCATCCGCATCCGGATGGTCTTCCAAGAAGACTTGGTGGCAAAGTTCAGCTGATTTTTCACCAAAGGCACGGGCAAATTCATTGATATAGGTGCCATTAAGGGCTTCAACATTATGGATAAAACAGTCCATACCGGTATAAAACCATTGATCTTTTGGAACCCCTTTGATTAATTCGGGATCCAAGATAATTTGATCAAATACCGTATAGTCGGAATTCATGCCCAGTTTTTTATCAGGTCCGGTTAAAACCGTGGTACGAGAGGCTTCAGCGCCCGTTCCGGAAAGGGTTGGAATACCGATATGATGGATAGCCGGATTCTGAATTAGATCCCAGCCTTGATATTTGGCGGCGCCGCCCGGGTTGGTTAATAAAAGGGATACGGCTTTGGCAATATCAAGTGAAGAACCGCCTCCAAGACCCATCACGCTAACAGGGTTAGTGTTGTTGCCAAAGGCTTGTACCTGTTCGGTAAGCGCATCTACATAAGTGGTTTTTGGCTCGTCTGTCACGTCCAGCCAAATGACCAAGTCTTGTGGGTGTTTGGGCAGGCGATCAGCCAGTGGCGTATTTTGGTGAATTTTATCAACTAAAAATACCACAAAATGGTTTGAATTTTGGCGTTGCGCTATCAATACATCGTCTAATTGCTCAAAAGCATTTCTGCCAAAGATGATTTTGGGGACAGTTTTAAAGTTACGGTGTTTCATGCAAAATCCTTAGAAATTTTATGGGTGCAGTGTCTATTTAAATATTGAAGCGAAGGCATCAATGCGCATTTGAATATCTGCTTCTGACCAGCTTAAATTAATCAGCATGGAAAAAGTTCGGCTCATAATCTCATCCGACTTCGGAGTGCTGACCCGGGTGTAATCCGGACGATCAACAATCAGATCAATGGGTAATTTGGCGGCACCTTTCATCTGCTGGATATGGGTCCAGTTTTTAAGATAATGCCAATTATTGGCATACCAGTAAAATACGCCTGGGACACCTGCGTCACCCAGCGCCTTGACCACCTCTTGAGTGCGGGATTCTGTGGGCATGATAACGCTTAAGAATCCCGCGTTATCCCCCACTTCATCGGGGATATCACGGAAGCGCACTTCAGAATATTGAGTCAGCGCTGTTTTGAGTGCTTTCTTATTGCGACGTTGTATCTCTAAAATGCGTTCTAGTTTTTGCCATTGCGCAACGCCAACAGCGGCATTCATCTCCGAAATACGGTAATTTGTTCCCATAATGGGGTGAGATTCTGCGCCACGATCCATACCAATGTGGTCATGGCCATGATCAGAATATTGATGTGCATTTTGGTAAATCACCGGATCATTTGTGAGGACGGCACCGCCTTCACCACAAGAGATGGTTTTAACCGAATCAAAAGAAAGGGTGCCGACTTGGCCAATGGTGCCAAGTGCTTGCCCTTTATAAGTGGCACCAGTTGCTTGGCAAGCATCTTCAAGCAAAATAAGCTGGTGTTTGTCACAAACTGCTTTAATGGCATCCATGTGACCACTGCTGCCGCACATGTGTACAAAGTTGACCGCTTTTGTTCTGGGCGTGATGACGGCCTCAATCCCTTCCGAAGACAAGGTTAGGGTTTCGTCAATATCAGCAAAAATGGGAATGGCTCCTGCCAATACAATGGCTTCTACTGAAGCAACAAAGGTGAAAGGGGGGACAATGACCTCGTCACCCGCACCAATGCCAGCCGCCATTAATGCGGTAGATAAGGCCGCAGTACCACTTGAGACCAAGTGGGTGTGTTTGACTTTCAAGCTATCACAGATCAACGCTTCTAATTCACGGGCTTTCCACACATCATTGCGGATTCCATCAAAGTTGTAGCGAAAGGTGAAACCTTGGTTCATTACTTCATTGACTTGGTTTTTTTCGGCATCATCAAAAATTTCAAAGCCTGGCATGGCGGTTTCCTTTTACAATCAGTTCGGTTGGGTCAATTCATTAATTAACACTTGGTGTTGGCTATACTGGCGGTTAAGTGTTTGACGGTCGGCCAAGAAAATGGTGTGCAACGCCTCTAGGGCAATATCAAAGACATTATTGATGACCAAATAGTCAAATTCTTTATAATGCTGCATTTCACTCACGGCATCTTGCATGCGTCGGGCAATCACTTCATCACTGTCGGTAGCACGGCTTTTCAGCCGCTGTTCTAGTGCTCTTAAACTGGGAGGCAAAATGAAAATGCTGATGGCTTCAGGGATCAATTGACGAACTTGTTGTGCGCCTTGCCAGTCGATCTCCAAGATAACGTCTTTACCGTCTTTTAGTTGTTTTTCAACACTGCTTTTTGAGGTGCCATAATAGTGATCAAAGACTTTAGCGTGCTCTAAAAAGTCTTGTTCCGCAACCTTACTTTCAAATGCGTCAAGGGTTAAAAAATGATAGTTAATACCGTCTTCTTCACCGGGTCTTTTGGGACGCGTGGTGCTAGAAACGGAAACTTGAATGAGCTGGTCTTTTTCGATCAGTTTTGTCACTAAAGAGGTTTTGCCAGCACCGGACGGAGCAGAAATAATAAATAATGATCCCGTCATAATCGAGCCTTATTGAGTTTCTTAAAAAAACCATTTTAGCAGAATTTACAATGGTTGCGTTTAAGAAGTCAGCTTAGACAGGGCTATATTCCGATTCAATCATTAGCGCCTTAGGTTACAATAGCGACATGTTTAAAGAAAGTATTTTTTTAGTCGGCTTAATGGGGGCCGGCAAATCAACCGTAGGCCGTTTCTTGGCTGACAGATTACACTATGAATTTGTCGATAGTGACCACGTCATTGAAGAAAGAACAGGTGCCTCAATCCCGATGATTTTTGACATTGAAGGTGAGTCAGGGTTTCGTGCACGCGAAGAGCAGGTCATCGATGAGTGGACACAGAAGCCCGAGATTGTTCTGGCAACGGGCGGCGGTGCCATTTTGTCACCGGAAAACCGCAAACACTTGCGCTCGCGAGGATTTGTGGTGTATTTAAAATCATCGGTGGATGCGTTAGTTCAGCGAACGCGTCATGATCGCAATCGCCCTTTATTACAAACAGAGAATCCCGAAAGCGTTTTAAAAAAATTAATTGCTGAGCGTGAACCTTTCTATGAAGAAGTAGCCGATTTGATTATTCAAACAGAACAGGTTTCTATTCATCGGGTCGTTCGACAAATTTTAGATCAGATAGAAAACCTCAATAAGGTATAGGTGTCTTTAAGTTCATATTTGTAAGGAAGTGTCATTTGAAAACATTAACGGTGGCGTTGGGAGAGAGAAGCTATCCCATATTTATTGGCCAACATCTGATTCATCAACCTGAATTGTTCAGCCCTTATTTGAGCGGGACGCAAGCATTAGTGGTCACTAATACTACGGTTGCTCCTTTATATTTAGAGCAACTTCAACAAACCTTATCGGCTGCAAAGGCTAATTTGAACGTTCAAGTGGTGATCTTGCCGGATGGCGAGCAATACAAAACCCTAACGGTATTAAATGAAATTTTTGATGTCGCGATTGAAAATCACTTTGATCGACAGTGTACCTTTATTGCTTTGGGCGGCGGGGTGATTGGCGATATGACGGGCTATGCAGCCGCTAGTTATCAGCGTGGCGTCAACTTTATTCAGGTTCCCACCACTTTGTTGTCGCAGGTGGATTCTTCTGTCGGCGGTAAAACCGGCGTCAATCATCCGAAAGGAAAAAATATGATTGGCGCTTTCCATCAGCCTGAAGCGGTCATTATTGATACCGAAACTTTGAATACGCTGCCGGATAGAGAGCTTTCAGCCGGGTTGGCAGAAGTGATTAAATATGGCTTGATTGTTGATAAACCCTTCTTTGAATGGTTGGAGCAAAATTTACCAGGCCTGCTCGAACGGAATCCCTTAATTCTGGCTGAGGCAATTGAGCGTTCTTGTCAAGATAAAGCGACGATCGTGGCGCAAGATGAAAAAGAAGCCGGATTGCGCGCGTTATTTAATTTAGGGCATACTTTTGGGCATGCCATAGAGGCCGGTATGGGCTATGGTATCTGGCTGCATGGAGAGGGCGTGAGCGCCGGAACGATGCAGGCAGTCGACTTGTCAAGACGATTGGGGGATTTGACGGTGGAAGATCAACAGCGGATAGCCGCGATTTTTACCGCTGCAAACTTACCTGTCTTACCGCCAACTGATTTGTCGGTCGAGCAATTTTTAGCATTCATGGCAGGAGATAAGAAAGTCCAGGCGGGAAAAATCCGTTTAGTGTTGTTAAAAGCGATTGGTCAAGCTTATGTGACCGGAGACTATCCGGCAGAAATGTTAGAAGCCACTTTGCGTGAATATCGGTAAGCACCCGCTTAAATGAAGAAAGGAATTCTATGTTAGAGACACTTAAACAGCAGTTTGCAAATGTAGCAGGATTGACATTTGAACAAAGAGATGCGTTGATTATGATTGGTGTGAAAAACGCTCAGGGTCAAGCGGTATTCACGACGCATGGCGCTCATCTATTAAGTTTTCAACCAAACCAAGCCGGCGCAAAAGACTGTTTGTGGGTTTCAGAATCAGCTGTTTACGATGGCACAAAACCTATTCGAGGGGGTATCCCCATTTGCTGGCCTTGGTTTGGTGCGGCTCCTCGTGAAGGATTGCCTGCTCATGGATTTGTTCGAAATCGCGCTTGGCAATTAGTGGACGCTGAAACGCTCGCCGAAGGATCAACCCGATTACGGTTAGAAACACAATCAGATGACGCCACGTTATCGATGTGGCCGGTGCCGTTTAAATTGTCTTTAACGATCGAAGTCGGCGCCAGTTTGACACTGTCTTTAACCAGCACCAATTTAAGTGATCATTCTCAGCAACTGACGGAAGCCTTTCATAGTTATTTTGCCATTTCAGATACCGATGCGGTCTCTGTTTCAGGGCTTGCGGGCAGTGAATGTCACGACAAATTAACCCATGCGACGGTTGCCGTGCAATCGGGAGATTTGAAAATCACGCCACCCATTGATTCCGTATTCCTGAATCAGCAAGGCGAATTAGTCATTGAAGATGCTCTTTGGCAGCGCCAGCTCACTTTACAAAATTCAGGCACATCTTCTGCGATTGTGTGGAATCCGGGTTCGGAATTGATTAAGGGGTTTGCGGATATGGATAATCAAGCATGGCCGAGGATGTTGTGCGTTGAGGTGGGGAATGTATTGCAAAATGCAGTGACGATACCGAGTCAAGGCACTCACACGATGACCATGGTTTTGAAAAGCCGTTAAACGATTTGCCTCAATAAGATAATGAGGGGTTATAAAAAAAGCGTCAACTATATTAACGCTTTTTGATTGAGGGTAGTGAGGCTAAGTTAACAAGCTATGAGCAAGTTTGTGCTGGAGTACCGCTCATGGCAAGTTGCAACTTTTTCATGGCTTGTTTCTCGATTTGGCGAATGCGTTCCATTGAAACTTGATATTGTTCAGACAGGGCTTTCAAGCCAACCTTATCATCTGATAGCCAACGTTGTTGTAAAATGTCGCGGCTGCGCTGATCCAATTGCTTCAATGCCTGATGTAACTGCTTGTGATCAAAGTCTGTTTGGGTATCTTTAATCAGTTGCGCTTCAGGGTCAAGCGACTGGCTGGCTAATATAGGGTAAGTTTTGCCGCTATTTTCTTCTTCGTCCGCACTTAAATCAACCGACATATCCTGTCCGTATAAGCGGGTTTCCATTTCTAAAACATCTTTGCGGGTGACGCCTAATTCTTTCGCGACGCTATCGGCATCTTTGTCACTAAACCACCCCAGGTTTTTCTTTGTGCTTCTCAGTTTAAAAAAGAGTTTACGCTGCGCTTTGGTGGTTGCCGTTTTCACAATGCGCCAATTTTTAATGACAAATTCATTAATTTCCGCACGAACCCAATGCACGGCGAATGTCATTAAGCGTACCTTTTCATTTGGGTTAAATCGTTTTACCGCTTTCATAAGGCCGATATTGCCTTCTTGGATAAGGTCACTGAGTGGCAAGCCATACCCTTTATATGTCCGTGCAATCGGCACGACATAGCGCAATGAAGATAGAATCAATTGTCTTGCTGCTTCAAGATCGGCATGATAATACAGTTTTTCAGCCAGTGACATTTCTTCTTGGGCGCTTAATTGAGGAAGGGATTGCACCGTTCTCAAGTAGCTTTCAATGTTTTGCCCGGGTGCCAGATTATGAACCATCGGCATGAGTAGGTTTTTTGAATGAAGTGCATTTGTCATTTAAGCAATCTCCGGTTGAATTTCAATATCAAACAGTTTACAAGCTGTTAGCACTCAAGTCAAGGGAGTGCTAACATTTTATTTAAAGAATTAAATTAACTTAAAAGTATTATTAACAATAAGTTATAGAGTTATGTAAATGTTTTTTCTATAATATCTTTCTTGAAAAAGATGCGATGAGTGGATAACGGTTGAGGCATAAAAAAGCCGGCAAAAGGAGGAGCCGGCTTTAGACGGAAAGCGAGAGTTTAGGTTAAGAGCGAATTAACCGTTTTCTGAAAGCTGTCCGGACTGATGCATCATTTCTAACCAAGCATCTCGCAGCTCAGTCAAAATTTCAATGGCACTGTCGAGGTAAAAACTATCCTGTTCAAATACAGCCTCTTGTACGGCCTTATCGGCATAGCGATAAAGTTCATCTAAGTCGTATGCAATCGTGGTTTCTTGGGAAAAAGCCAATCTGTCACGTAAAGCATCTAAAATCGTTGTCATGCGACCTAGGTGAAAGCCTTTTTCGACAAAGGCTTGACTCTGGTGGCAAACTTTAGCCAAATTACCTTTATCTACCACGCCTTGCAACAACAGCAAAATGGTTTTACTCGGGTTATTGGCTAGCTGCGATTCCGTGTTCGGGTCGCGATTATACTCTTGCAAAATTGGCGCTTTGATATCAGCGGTCATTGTTAGGTTGGTGGTCATGGTCATGCTCCTGTTTCTGTCATAGCGTTTGAAAGTCTTTAAAAAGTTTGATTTTTAAATTCGAAACAAATTTTTCTAAAGTAATTCTGTTAATGGACGAATAGCAGGGAACATGCCAAAAGTGATTAAAATATGCCAGTCCCCGTGTTCATAAGGGGTTAAGGCGGCATTGTCGGAGAAAAAATAGCCAGGCCTGGCTATTTTGACAGTAATTTGGCAGGGCTGGCAGAGATTGCCGCTTGTATTACGTAATGAATAAATTGCCAATATCAAAAGTGCCCTGTATTTTCCAAATCAAGGAGAGGTTGATAACAAATGGTTCGCCTTTTTAAACGGCACTCTAAATTGTCAATTTAATGGCGACATCTTGATTAATAGTGAGTGGTGATCGCGGCGGCAGCCCTTTTGGCTTTTTGGATTGCGTCATCTAAGCTTTGACCTTTTGCTAAAGCGACGCCCATACGGCGACGACCCGCAATGTCAGGTTTTCCGAATAACCTTAATTGGGTATTGGGTTCTGCCAAAGCGGCTTCTAGTCCTGTAAAGGCGGTTTTAGTGGAGTGGCCTGAGGGTAAGATCACACTGGAAGCAGATGGCCCGAGTTGGGAAATGTTAGGGATGGGAAGTCCCAGCATGGCTCTTAAGTGTAATGCAAATTCGGACAAATCTTGAGAAATAAGCGTGACCAGTCCAGTGTCATGGGGTCTTGGAGAGACTTCACTAAAAATAATGTCATCCCCTTTTACAAATAATTCAACACCAAATAATCCCCAGCCACTCAAGGCTTGGGTGATTTTTTGGGCAACTGCCTGTGCAGATTCCAGCGCTTGTAGCGTCATTGGATGAGGTTGCCACGATTGTTGGTAGTCACCATCCTGTTGGATATGGCCAATCGGGTCACAAAAAGCAGTGCCATTTTTATGTCGGATGGTTAATAGGGTAATTTCATAGTCAAAATCCACAAACCCTTCCACGATCACTTTGCCCTTGCCTGCTCGTCCACCTTCTTGCGCTATTCGCCAGGCAGTTTCGATGTCGTCAATGCTTTTAATAAGGCTTTGGCCTTTGCCGGACGAGCTCATAATGGGTTTGATGACGCAAGGCATACCAATGGTTTGCACCGCTTGAGAAAATTCAGAAAAGGTGTCTGCAAATAAATAACGGCTGGTTGGAATGCCCAGGGTTTCAGCGGCAAGACGACGAATTCCTTCGCGGTTCATGGTGAGCTGAGTTGCTTTCGCACAAGGAACAATATTGTACCCTTCAGTTTCTAAAGCCACGAGCGTGTCGGTGGCAATCGCTTCAATCTCGGGCACGATATAGTGCGGCTTTTCGGCTTCAATAATGGCGCGTAACGCCTGGCCATCTAGCATGCTTAGGGTATAGCTTCGGTCGGCAACCTGCATGGCGGGCGCGTTTTCATAACGATCCAGCGCGATCACCTCCATGCCGAATCTTTGTGCTTCTATGGCAACTTCCTTGCCCAGCTCGCCTGCACCACATAAAAGTATTTTGGTAGCAGAGTTTGAAAATGGCGTCCCAATTTGCAACATGGCATCCCCTTTGCTTGTAGGTATTTAAAGAATAAACTTGAACGTATCGGCAGGTCTATCAATAACTTTAATGGAAACCAACATTATAGTGAATTTTGATATGACTGCTGAAGATTCCCGTCGGTTGCACCGGGGAAAGTCGTTAAGGCAGTAAAAAGGAAAACGATCATGAATGATTTTGCGCAATTAGACGCTTTGCATGCTAAAGACACGGAAAAGCTATCACTTAAAAGTGAACGGCGTGTCGACAGCTCTGCTTTGAGTATTCATCACTCAGCCAATCATACGAGTCATCTGCAGCGGCTGATGGCCAAATTGCAAAACCAGTTTTCTGATTCTGTTGATGTAGCTTATTTAATTGAAACTGAAGTCAAACATCGTACCGCAGACTTGGCCAAAAGAGCCAATTATGATTCCTTAACCCATTTGCCCAATCGTGCCTATTTTCATGATATGTTGGAAGATCTGATTCAAAAATCGAAACAGAACGCTTTGCCCTTTTCGTTATTGTTTTTAGATTTGGATGGGTTTAAAAGGGTGAATGATTCCCTGGGTCATCATATAGGCGATGAATTATTACGGCATGTCAGTGGACGATTGGTTGCGGCTGTGAGGGAAGGGGATATTGTCAGTCGTTTAGGCGGAGATGAATTTGTCATTTTATTGGCAGAATTAAATCAACGCAGTGAAATTAAGACGATTTGTCGGCGGATTATAGATGAAGTTGCTAAATCCTATTGGCTTGATGGGCATGAAGTTCGCACCTCAGCCAGCATTGGTATTGCCATTTATCCCAATGATACCGTGATATCGTCAGAATTGATAGAAAAAGCCGATCAGGCATTGTATGTGTCCAAAACGGGCGGTAAACAAATATTCCGTTTTTATGAAGAAGTACAACAGCAATTGTTTGAGCAAACCCACAAAAATCTAACCGATTTTGAAAAGGACGTATCAGAAGGGCGTTTTCATATTGAAATTGAACCCCAGATTGATCTAAAGCAAAATCGTATGGTGGGTGGCATGATGGTTCCCTATTGGACTCAAGAAGGCGGTAAAAAAATCGCATTTCCAGACTGGGAATCCTTACTGGTGCAAAGCGGTAAAGGGATGTCTGTTGCAACCTGGTTATTAGATTCAGCCTGTTTTTATGCCAAAAAATGGACGATCGTTGATGCAGAGTTTGTGGTAACGGTTCCGATATTAGATGCGTTGGCGCTAAGAGACGATCTGGTGACCCTATTGATAGATAAGTTGCAACACGCGCAGTTAATGCCCAATCAATGTCAGTTTGCATTTTCAATGGAACAGTTAGAAAAACAGGATGGTATGGCCAAAAAGTTGGCGGCGCTTTCTGCTGCCGGTGGGCAAATTACCTTAACGGGATTGGGTGCTAACGGACTGAATTTGGAGGCATTGTCGGCGCTTTCAGTTCAAGAGTTTAAGTTTGATGAAGCTTGGTTACAACAGGCTATGCAAACGAGTTCGGGGCAAAAATGGGTGCAAGCGCTGATTCAATTGGGTAAAAGCTTAGATGCGTGCATGATTGCCACCGGTATCTCATCAGAAGTCGAGGCTAATCAGCTCAAATCTTGGGGCTGTCAGCTTGCTCAAGGGGGATATTGGTCACCCGCTATCGGCTGTGAACAGTTTGATATAAACAATTTTTGATAGTCGGTATATTTAAAAAAACACTCAAGCCTGAGTTTTTTATGTCTGCTGTTTATTTTTGAGAAATGAGAGAAAGGTGTTTTAGCATTTCTAAGATGACTTTGGCAGAATGCGTAGCGGCTTGTTGAAGATACTGTTCAAAGGTCACGGCATTTTCTTTGCCGGCAATATCCGACAATGAGCGAATAATCACAAAAGGCACCTCAAACACATGGCAAGTTTGCGCCACAGCAGCCGCTTCCATTTCACAGGCAATCATATCCGGGAAATAGCCACGGGTGGTTTCCACATCTTCCGGTAAGTGCATAAAGCGATCACCCGTCGCAATCAAACCATGCATATGAGTGACTTCATGTAAGGCATCAATACTTTCTTTGGCAGCGGTAATTAAGGTTGAATCAGGCAGATAACAGGCTGGGTGTCCCGGCACTTGACCACGCTCATAACCAAAGGCCATCACATCGACATCATGATGACAGACAGAGGAGCTAATGACAATATCCCCCACTTCAAGATCTGTGTGGAAGCCGCCTGCTGATCCGGTATTGATGACATAATCCGGTTCATAGAGATTGATTAATAACGCGGTACTAATGGCCGCATTGACTTTGCCAATGCCCGACCTTAAAAGCACCACATCTGTTTGGTTGATTTTGCCGAGATAATATTCAAATCCACCATGAATTTCAGTGGTGAGAGACTCAATTTGGTCGCGCAATAGAGAGACTTCTTCTTCCATTGCGCCAATAATAGCTACTTTCATTCCGTTTAAACCGCGTTGCCAAGGGATTTAAGCGTGGCTTCGTCTAAAGCAATATCGGCATTTTTATTGACGCCGATACCCTTATCAATAATCCCTTGAGCAATGGCTTTGGCTTCTTCTAAAGAATGCATTTGATAGGTCCCGCATTGGTATTCATTGAGTTCCGGAATATCATTCATCTTTTCAACGTTCAACACATCGCGCATGGCGTTTAACCAGGCATCGGCAACGCGCTGTTCATCAGGCGTGCCAATGAGGCTCATATAAAAACCCGTGCGGCAGCCCATGGGAGAAACATCAATGATTTCAACATCATCGCCATTGAGGTGGTTGCGAATAAAGCCGGCAAATAAATGCTCTAGGGTATGAATGCCCTTTTCGCCCATCATCGATTCATTAGGCTTGTTAAAACGTAAGTCAAAAACGGTAATGGTGTCGCCGCCAGGGGTGTTCATGGTTTTGGCAACCCTTACTGCGGGGGCTTTCATAATTTTGTGGTCAACGGTAAAACTATCGAGTAATGGCATGGTGACGTCCTTTTCAGTTGTATTGAGTGAGGTTATTATAGCGAATCATGCTTTGTAGTTCTTTGACATATTTGTGTTTGCGTGCGGAATAGTTTATGAGCCCTTCGGCCATTTCCAATCCGGTTGGGGTTTGTCCTTTTTGGCGGGTTTTGGCACGAATTTCACGCAGTTTTTGATAAGTGCGATGGCTGTTTAAATTGTGTATATAGCTGACCACTGATTCATAAGGGTGATCAAAAGCTCTCACTTCGTGGATGGCACCATCATTACGCTGCTTGGGAACCAAGCCACAGCCTTTACTAAAGCACCATTGTCCAAAGTAGTTGTTTGCTTTACGGGCAAATCTGGACGTGCCCCAAGCGCTTTCATTGGCTCCTTGTGCTAAAGCCAGTGCCGCAGGAATGGCATCGATTCGTGTTAATAAGGCGTTTAAATCTGCGGTATTGGTTGGGTCAAAGTCATCTAGATTATAAGCATTAGCCTGTTGATTTAACCAGGCCTGGTCATTTTTCGTCAAAGAAGCTTTTTTCATTAAGCTTTGCAGGTGTTGGCGTTTTTCTAGAATATGGGTATTGGCTTGTTTAATCAAGGGTGCCATAAATTCGAAAAAGGCCTGTTTTCTTGGCGATCCGGCAGCAAAGTCTTTGAAATTTGGGATAGCAGGTAAGTTCGCTGGTGGTGCGCTTTGTGTTGCTGTTTTGACTGTTTTGCTTGCAGGTTCCGTGGTGGCATTTGATTGTGGTTTTTCAGATTCGACCGTGTTTTGAGTTGCAGTGTTTTCGGTTGCCGCTGCTTGTTGCTTGACCTCACTTTGAGTGGTTTCCGATTTTGCGGGTGTGTTGTGTTGTTCTGAATCAGTGCAGCCGGTCACAATGACGCTGCTACTCACAAACAAGCCCATAAAAAACAAACGGGTAAATCTAGACATGTGTCATCCTCTGACTTTTAAACAATGGGCTGAAACTATAACAAGTTAATGTTTAATTTCAACCAAAACATTTTTAGTATGCGTTTGGTAGAAAGGTCGTCTCAGGTTAGAATATTAAATTCGCTATTAACCCCTTCAAGAGACTGAGCATGAAAGACTCAAAACTACGTTTTGCCACGCTGTTACAACTGGTTGAAAATGCACAAGATGGTATTACCGTTGCAGAGAAAGAAGATCAGGATACCATTTTAATTTATGTGAATCCGGCATTTGAAAAATTAACCGGGTATGCGTCAGAAGAAATTCTCTACCAAGATTGTCGTTTCTTGCAAGGGGACGATACCGATTCGAATGCAGTAAAACTGGTTCGGGAAGCCATTGCAACCAATCAACCTGTTCGAACTATTTTAAAAAATTATCGCAAAGACGGTTGTGCTTTTTGGAATGAATTGAGCATCACACCATTTTATGATGAGGTGGATCGCCGTCAATATTATATTGGTATCCAAAAAAATGTGACCGAAGTGGTTGAGCTCCGGCAGCAACTTGAAGCCGCCCAATCCAAAATTGAGCAACTCGAAGCGCAACAGCTCAAATAGGCGTTTTGTTTAGCTGTGCAAAATTAGTCGATTCAAAATTGGTTAAATCAATCAAGCGTACCTGCATTTGTCCAAAAGCACTTAAATCTGGTTGGTTTTGAAATAAAAACAACTCAAAGCTAGGGTGTTCACTTGTCCATTGGCGCCAGGCTTCTAATTCTGAAGAAGACTCGGTGGTTACCCATGCAATGCCGTGGCAATAAAGGCTTTGCAAAGTTGTTAGCAGTAAATCAAAATTCATATCACCCGCAGGTTGCAGTAAAGGGTAATAGCCTTGTTCAACTAGGTTGTGCGCCGCGAGCAGCCCCCATAATTCATTAGTGTTTGCCGAGCATTGAACCCAAACAGGACGCACATCTGTTTTTAGGTGTCGATAGGATAAATGTAGCCGAGACATTAACCGTGGCATCATTAAGCTAAACCAAAACTTGCCGGCAATAGAGGTTTCAGAGAGAGATAGGGTGATGCGTGAAAATAGTCGTTGCCAAAAATGACTGGTGTAATCTGCCATTAAACGATCCAGTAGCTCGTTGGCGGTTTTCAAGTCAGCTGTTTCAAGCGTCTCTAACAATAGCGATTCCAGATCTGCTTCGGTCTGCGGTTCCATAACCGGTTTATTTGGTTTGTCCAGCAAAGCTTTGACCTGTCCAATCGGTACGCCTTGATGGGTGAGGCGAATGACTTCTTTTAAGGTGTTAATGTTGTCGTGGGTATAAAGGCGATGGCCTGAATCGGTACGGATTGGCTCTATTAAGCTATAACGCCGTTCCCAAGCACGAAGCGTGATTGGGTTGACACCGGTAATTTTGGCCACTTCCCGAATGGGCAGTAGCGCTTCTTGTGGGGGGTTAATTTTTCTCATAAGAGAATATTATACAATTGTTATACATTCGTCAAGCGCCGATTTTTCGGTGCTTGACGATGCTTTTAGCTGCTGGCGGCGGGCTAAATGTGCCTGACGGCTCAGCGTTAAGTCAATGATGGGTTTCGGATAGTCTGGGACATTGCTTGGCATATGAATCTGCTTGGCAGTATATTTCGCTAAGGGTGGCAACCAATGGCGTAGATAGTCTCCTTGCGCATCAAACTTTTCACTTTGGCGGATAGGGTTAAATAAACGATAGTAGGGTGCAGCATCTACGCCACATCCTGCTACCCATTGCCAGCCTAATATATTATTAGCCGGGTCGGCATCCACTAAAGTGTTATTAAACCAATCAACTCCGAGTCGCCAGTCGATATTGGCATTTTTGGTTAACCAAGAAGCTACCAACATACGCACTCGGTTGTGCATCCAGCCCGTTTCCCAAAGTTGTTTCATGCCGGCATCGATAATGGGGATACCTGTTCTTCCCTGACACCAGGCCTGGTAGATTTTGTCCTGTTGTTCGTCAAAATCATTTAGTTCAGTATAGAAGTTAGCAAACTTGGATTGAAAAGGCGCTTGTTCACTGGTGGGGAAGTGCCACAAAATTGATCGGGCAAATTCTCGCCAAGCGAGTTGTCTTAACCAGATGTGTATGATTTGACCCCTTGGCGACTCTAAAGGGGCTAGTGCAAATAAGATAGCGCGTGAATGAATTTCGCCAAAATGCAAATGGGCAGACAATTGGCTGGTGCCATGTTTGGCTGGAAGATCGCGATCTACGTCATAATTTTCAATGCCGGAAGCCACAAAATCATCTAATTTTAACCAGGCCTGGGCTTCTCCCACTTGCCAATGTTGCAGGATTTTGTTCGCCCAAGATTGGTTTGAGAGGTCTTGTAAATCTTTTGGGAGCGATTGAAAGTGATCAGGGCAGTTTACGGATCGGGTTTTTTGTAAATCTTCAACGGGTGCATTAAAGGGTTCAAGTAAGCTAATCTTAGACATTAACGACTTATAAAAAGGCGTGAAAACCTTATAGGGCAGGCCAGAACCATTGAGAATTTGGTTGTAAGGTAGCCAGTTTTCAGTATCAAATGGTCTAAGGGGAATTTTCAATGCCTGACAAACCTGTAATGCTTGTTGCTGCCAGTTTGAAAAAGGCGCTCCTAATTGAAATGTGTAATAGACTTGGTCGATTTTGTGATTAAGCAGAACGGACTTAAATTGTGTCGAAAAGTCGCCTTCGATCAACCAAAGTTGGCCTTTTCGGCTTTGAAAGTCTTGCTGTAATTGTTGCAAACTCCTCGCTAGCCAAGCAGAGTTCGCATCCCCCAGTGTTTGTTTTGGGTCGTGAAAATAGACAACAATCACCTCATCGGAAGTGGCTAAAGCCGTTTCCAGTGCTGAGTGATGCTGTGTTCGCAATTCACGTTGAAGCCATACTAAAGTTCTCATTTTATATGCTCAAAGGTCTGTGTAAGTAATATATTATACAAAAGATGTACATGTTTTTTGCAAATGTCAAACGTCGATAGACGTCAAGAGGGGCTCCATATCCATTGAAGCGATAAAGATAGGTGCGCAATGGGTAGGCTGTGATATGCTGATCCAAAAGAGGACAATTATTATGTTAATCACATTTAAAACCAAGGCTCATGCTAGTATCACTATGTTTGAGAAGGTGGCACTGAGTATGTTGCAAATGATGGGGCACAGCCAAACGGTACCCGGTGCAATACTGGCTGCAGATGTGCCAGAGGTGTTGAGTCGGTTAAAGGCGGCAATTGAAACCGGAAACGCTTCTCCGCCGATTGAGAGTAACGATCCAGATGAACCTGCCGTCAGCATGGTGAATCGGGCAACACCTTTAATTGATTTGCTTGCAGCAGCAGCAAAAGAAGGCGAAGACGTTATGTGGGAAAAAGCTTCGGTCATTGGATAGGATAGGTTGGAGAGGGCGTTATTCCCGCTCTGAGCGCAACTAAACAGCCAGGTGTCTGGTAAATTTTGAACATGACGGATGCATTTTACCAGACCCACAGCCAAACGGATATGGCACCACCTAAGCTACTAACCGCTAAAGGCAAACTGACTTTTATAGCCATTTCTTTGCCGCCAATAAAGCCTGCCATTGCCGCCTTAACCAAGTTATTACTTGCAGCGGCAATAATCAGTGCTGTGACCGTGATATTTAATGCTAAGGTTTCCTGGCTCATTCGAGCCAAAGATAAGGTAATGGCATCAACATCAAAAATACCGGAAGCCGCCGCCAGCCCTAGTTGCCCCATATCCCCATAGACTTGTTGTAAAAATTCACTTAACAGCATAATCAGCACTAATAGAGCACCAAAAACTAACACAGCTTTCAAATCCAATGGGTTGGTTAACACCGATGAGGTATCAATATTTTTCTGAGTTTGGGTTTGCCAAGACAATAGAACCGGCAGATAAATTAACAAGGCCATCACGGTTACGGGCAACCACAAGAGATCAATTAAATTAAAATTAAACACGCCAGCGACCAACAGCATACGAGGCAACATGGTTCCACAGGCTAACAAAACACCAATTGAAAGCATTGTACTCATATTAGTATCATTTCGCGCCAATTGAGAAAAACGAAGTGTCACCGCAGTCGAGGCGGACAATCCACCAAACAGTCCGGTGAAAATAACACCTCTTTTTGCGCCGCCAATTTTGATTGCAAAATAGCCGACAAAAGAAATCAGTGCGATTAATAAAACCATCCAACCGATTACATAAGGGTTTAGCGCTCCCCAAGGGCCATAATCTTGATTTGGTAAAATCGGTAAGATCACAACCGACAGCAGTAGAAGCTTAATGCCTGCTTGCAACTCCTTCGTTTCCAGTGCTCTGAGCCAGCGATGTAATACCGGTTTATATCCTAAAAGCAACGTCATCACCACTGCAAAGGTCGCCGCCAGTATTACTTGATCCATAACCGCCAAGGCACCGAAAACAAAAGTTAATAATGCAGCGATGAGCGTCGTAATCCCCACATCTTGATTTTGTTTCAGGGTCGCAAGGTAAGCTGAGGCTAAAATAATGACTAACCCAATAAAAACCGCTCCGAATATAAGCGTTCCAAAGGTTTGTGATAGTAAAGCAGTCGCCCCACCAAGCAAGCCAATCAATCCAAACGTTCGTACGCCTGCGGCACGAGATCCTTCCGTTGACGCACGCTTTTTCCAGCCACGCTCAATACCAATTAGAAACCCGATGGCCAGTGCCACGGTTAACATATAAATAAATTCTAAAGTTGTGCTCATTCTTTAATGTTATCACGTCAGAATACCATTGCCATTAAGAGTTGCACCGATCATGGGTGCTTTACGCCTGTACCCTTCATATCCATACTTTAAACATGATTAATATGGAGACTAAAATGTATATAACCAATCTTGAAATCAAATCATTGGGGACGTCGGTGAAGTGGTTTTATGTGAATAGGGTTTTTGAGCTTACTAAAAATAATCAGGTTAAGTCACGTCTTCAATATTAAAAATCCTAGCAGCCTGTCGGACTTCGCTACCACCAGCAAATCAAATCCGACAACATTGAAACGGTGATGCTCGAAATTAACGGGAATAACTCGTTTTTGCCCCGGCTTTTTCTTGTTGAGCTGTTCTGACACCGAAAAAAAGAGTGCCCGCGGGTTTTATGCCGCCAGAACGTGTAACCGCTTCAGATTCCAGGCAATGCAGGCCAGATTCCATTCGCCACGGACGGACTCTACCCCGCGTAGCAGGAACTGGCGGAAGCCCAACACCGCTTTAATGATGCCAAAGACCGGTTCAACGGTACATTTTCGTTG
>Ga0210031_1000295_pt1 | contig 28156 bp, 24 predicted proteins | sample CryGeyCG2014_080_FD_185455 | JGI IMG/M metagenome (GOLD analysis project Ga0210031, IMG submission 185455) | Groundwater microbial communities from aquifer - Crystal Geyser CG03_land_8/20/14_0.80 (SPAdes) (version 2) | ecosystem: Environmental > Aquatic > Deep subsurface > Groundwater | place... | reverse complement strand
CACCCGCCCGCCCGCGAGGGCGAACCGGGCGGTGCCGAGGGTGATTTCTTCCGGCGCCACCATCAGCGCCGCCGGTGCTTGCAATTGCAGCGGCAACGCACCGCGCGCGGCAAGCGTCTCGAGCGCACCCTGCCAGCGCCAGGAGGTATCGGTGCGTGTCCAGCCACCGCTGGCGGCGAGGTTGAAGTCGCCCAGCGCCTGCGCCGAGCGGGTCAGGCTGGCTTCCGCATGCAGCGTATGGCGGGCGGCTGTGCCGTCGAGATCAAGTTGAATTTGCGGCAGAGAAAATGTGCCGCCGTCGCGCACCGACTCGGCATTCAAATGCAGCTTGATCTGCTGTCCCTCCAGCGTGCCGCCCGCTGCCAGCGCTTCCATGCTGAACCCGGTTGGCAATTGGAGGCGGCTGGCGTTAAGCACAAAACCGGCCAGCGGCGCATCCGTGCTGCCGCGCAGCGTCATCTGTCCGGACAAACTACCACCCATTCCGTTGCCCAACTGCTCCAGGCGCGGCGCCTCCAGCACAAAGTCGAGCGCATCTTCCTCTGTCATGCCGTAGCGCAGATTCAAGGCCAGTGTATTGGCACCCAGCCGCGCATTCAGGTCGCCCTGCGCGCGCGGTCCCGGCAACACGCGCAGGCGGGCATCGCCGTCAAAGGGATAACCGCCAAAGCGGCTGTCGAAGAACACGAAATCGAGCAGTCCCGCCGGTTCCGGCAAAAGAGTGCCGTCGATCGCCAGCCCGGCATTCAATTCGGTTGGCGGCACGGCGATGAACTCGGCCAGGTTGAGATGTTGCAGGCGCGTATCCAGATGAAAGGGACGCTGCGCGTCAAGCTGCATCTGCCCGCTGCCGCCCACCACGGTGTTGCCGTGCTGCACACGCAATTGCGCGACATCCAGGCGCATCCCCTGTTTCAGCAGTTCGGCGGCAATCTCCCACTGTTCATCGTGCAAGGCGAGATGGATTTTTTGCTGTTTCACCGCGGCTTCCAGCATCATTTCGCCCTGCAAACTCAAGGTCGGGGCGCGGCGATCCAAAATCAACGGATCAAAATTGCGCACTTGCACGCGCGCATTCGCCTGCTGCCCCCGTCCGTTTGCTTCGCCGCGCAGCAGGCCGTTGCGCAACAATCCCAGCTCCAGCGCGCGCAACTGCCATTTTCCCGCATCGCTCACGCGCAACTGCGCGCGCCCCCGGGTGAGTGGCACGCCGTCCGCATCAAGCGGGGTCGGGCGCGCATTGGAAAATTGAAAACTGCCCTGCACCGCGCCGTCTTCGGTGCCGGCCAGATCGAGACTACCGCTCAATTCGGTGGCGGGGGCGGCAGCCAGCCAGCCGCGCAAATCGAGATTGCCAAACGCGATGTGCGTGTCGCCTAAAGGCATCGGTGCGGTTAAATTCAAATGTGTGCTGGCGTTGATTTGCGTCCCGGCTGCCGCCGCCGCGGCATACACCTCCAGCCGCGCCAGGTCGCCGGTCACTTCGGCGCGCGCGTTCATTTCGACCGGTTGATCAGGCAAGGGCAAATCGCCCCGCGCGGCCACGGCGGCCTGCACCGGATACGGTGCGTCCGCGCCGATACGAACCTCGCCCTGCAGCGTCCCTTGATCGAACCGTACCCGCAGGTCGCGCAGATGATGGCTATTTTTATCCGCGCGGTAGGCGCCGTGCAGGTCGCGCGCGACAAGCTCGGGGGGGGCATCCTCGCGCTTGAACCAGCGCAACGTGCCGAGCCGCACCTCGTCCAGTCTCAGCGCGAGCGGCAGGCGCAAGGTGGCCGGCATCGCTGCGGGGCCGCCGGCGGAGGGATCGCCGGGCACGGTCAACAGATCCAACTGGCGTGCCGACAACACCGCCACATTCAATTCACCGCGCAACAGAGCCAGCGGATGCCACTCCGCGCGCAATGCGTCCAGTTCGATCCGCCATCCGTTGCCGCGCACCACCAGGCGTTGCAGGCTGAAGGCGTCGAACAGCACGCCCTCGGCCCCGCTGATTTCCAGCATTCCCCCGCTTTGCGCCTGCGCCACCGAGGTGATCCAGCGCAAGCCGCCGTTGCTGCCAAGAAGCCAACCGGCCGCCGCGGCGAGCAAGGCAAAAACCGCCAGCACAGCCAGCAGGTCGGCACGCAGGCGGGGCCAGGCGAACGCCATCAGAAGGCCACCGCGATGGCGAAATGCAGGCGCGGGCTTGGCTCGCCCTCGCCGCGCGCCCAATCCAGCGCCAGCGGCCCGACCGGGCTTTTCCAGCGCGGGCCAAACCCGTAGGACGTAAACAACTTCAGCGCGGACAACGTATCCGCCGCACCGCCCGCATCGGTGAAAGCCGCCACTCCCCAGTTGCCAAACCAATGCGTGGCTTCCGCGCTGAACGTGCTCATCACGCGCCCGCCGACCACCGCGCCGCCTTCGACAAAACCCAGGCTCTGGAAAGCGAAACCGCGCACGGTCTGGGTGCCGCCGACGCGGAACAGATATTCCTGCGGAATGCCGAGGCGGGTTTTGGCGGCGGTATAACCCGCTTCGGCGCGCAGACTGAGCACGTCGTTCCCGGTCAGGGGAAACCACGACTGATGGCGCCCGTAGCCGCGCACGAAGTCGCGGTCGGACACGACGGCTTTGCTGCTCCCGCCGACACGAAATTCGGTCAACCCGCCGTCGCTTGGCGCCAGCGGATCATCCACCGCGCGCCGGTGCCAGTGCCAGTCGATGACCAGTGCCTGGTCGGTTTCTGGAATGCCGCCGCGTGGGCGGCGCTGTTCCTGCTGCCAGTCGAGACTGGTGCCAATCTCGATCTTGCCCGTGCTGCGGCTGCGGGTAACCCCGAGCTTGTCGCGCCGCGTGCGCAACCCCTGCACCTGGGTCTTTTCCACCCCGGCGCGCCAGGACAAACCGTAGCCGGCGGCGTTGGGCGGCGTATTCAGCCCCACATTCAGATTTTGCCGATTGTGCTCGGCACTGACCGCGCCGTTCAGGATCCACGCGCGGTCGAGAAAGTTGTAACTCTGGTAATTGACTTCGTTGCGCACCCCGTTGTTGGTGCTGTAACCGATACCGAACGACAATTTGCGCGATTGCGCCTCGACAATCTGCACGCTGACCGGCGCCTGCAAACGACCGTCTGCGGCGGGCACAGCGGTTGCCGTATCGAGACGCATCACAACCGAGCTGAATTGCGGCAGTTTTTGCAGGGCGGCCTGGTATTCCAGCAGCAGGGCGCGCCGATAAGGCGCGCCCTGCCTGAAGGTGGCGCGGTGCCGGACCAGTTTGGGATCGTAGCGTTGCAGACCGTCGATCTGCAACGCACCGAACACGTAGCGCGTGCCGGAATCGAGCACTACCCGCAGACGCGCGCCGGCCGCCGCGACATCCACTTCCGCGTCGCTGCTGACCAGCCGGGCAGCGGCAAAATCCTCGCGCGCGAGCAGCGCCAGCAATTCGGTTTTGGCGCGCTCCCAATCCGCCGCGCGAAACGCCTTGCCGGGCGGCAACAGCCAGCTTGCGCGCAGGGCTTCGGCGCGCGCGGGATCGCTTTGCAGATCGCCGCGCAATTCGATCTCGACCGCGCTGACCCGCGTGCGCGGCCCGCTGTCAACCTCGACCTCAAGCACTCCCGCACGGGTGATTTTGGATAACTTAACGGAAGCGGAAAAAAATCCCTCGGTCGCCAGCAACTCGGGGATCTCGCGCCGGGCGCGGCGCATGAAGGCGGCGCGCTCGCTGTCTTCGCGCAGCACTGTATCGGGCAGCACGAAATGCTCATCCAGCAGGGCGCGTACCGCTTTCGGCGCTTGCAGCACGACTTTACTGCCGCGGGCAAACGCCGGTTGCGCCACGCACAGCAACAGCACCAGCACACTGATACGCCATGCAGCCATCAGAACAATGAATGGTTGAATGCCAGATGGGTCGCGATGCTGCCGGCGTAACCGAGCGCGATGACCGGCGTCCATTTGAGGTGGGCAAAGAAGGTATAGACCCCGCGCGCCTGCCCCATCAGCGCCACCCCCGCCGCCGAGCCGATCGACAACAGCGAACCGCCGACGCCGGCGGTCAGGGTGACCAGCAGCCACTGGCCGATGGACATGTCGGGCTGCATGGTGAGCACCGCGAACATCACCGGAATATTGTCCACCACCGCCGAGATCACGCCGATGGCGATATTGGCGTTGGTTGCTCCCCAGTCGCCGTAGATCACTTGCGAGACCAACCCCAGATAACCGATGAAACCGAGGCCGCCGACACACATCACCACGCCGTAGAAAAAGAACAGGGTATCCCATTCGCTGCGCGCCACCTCACGATAAATATCGAATGCCGCCGGACTGCCTATCTCGCTGACCTCTTTTTGTGCGCGCCCGCTAGTGGTCATACGCAGGTGGAAGGCATAGAACTTGAGCACAGCCATACCGGTCAGCATACCGATCACCGGCGGCAGTTCGAGCACACTGTGGAAGCTGACCGCCAGCGCGATGGTGCACAGAAACAGGCCGGCGATCACCAGTGCGCCGCGCTTCATCTCGATCATCTTGCCGCCACCATCCGGTTTTGCATTGGGCAGGAACAGGTGCATCACGATGGCAGGAATGAACCAGTTCACCAGCGACGGCAGGAACAGGTGAAAAAAAGTCCAAAAGTCGATCGGGCCGTTACTGGTCATAATATTCTTCTGCCACACCATCAGCGTGGTGATATCACCGAAGGGCGAGAACGCCCCGCCGGCATTGGCGGCGACCACCAGGTTGATCAGTGCCAGCACCACGAATTTGGGATTGTCCTTGCCCACCGCCATCACTACTGCGCCCATCAGCAAGGCGGTGGTCAGATTGTCGGCAATGGCGGAAATGAAGAAGGCCAGCACCCCGGTGACCCAAAACAGGGTGCGGTAACTGAATGCCTTGCGGATCAGCCAGGAACGCAGCGCCTCGAACACGTTGCGCTCGTCCATCGCGTTGATGTAGGTCATCGCCACGATCAGGAACAGCATCAGCTCGGCGTATTCCTCCAGATTGTGGCGCAGCGCGGCTTCGACCACGTGCGGAATCTGGTGCTGCTGGTAGTACCAGGCAATCAGCCCCCAGATAAGCCCTGCCGCCAGCATTACCGGTTTTGATTTGCGCAGGTGGGTGAATTCTTCCGCCATCACCGCCAGATAGGCCACAAAAAACAGGGCAAGCGCGGCGAAACCGACCCACTGCCCGGTCAGGTCGAGCCGTACGCTGTCTACGGATGCCTGCGCCAGAAACGGGGTAAACAGAAAAACAACCAGGGCAATAACGCGCTTCATCGTGTTGTCTCCAACGGGCAGGCGGACAGCCACCCTTGATTACGAAACTCGCCATGCCCGTTTCCCCCTCCCCAACCCTCCCCCGGCGGGAGAGGGGGCAAACGAATCGCTGCGCGAGTTTCACATTAACAAACTACGGACGGGTGAAAATGCGACGGGGAATTGTACCTTATGGATGATCCCAGCCCGACATCATCACTCGCCCCTGATCAGGGAAATTAATCCCCCGGTTGAAGGAATTTTCACCGCCCACCTTCGCCCAGAATACTTTCGGCCAATGCGCGTTTATCGCTGTGCAAGCCGACGATGTGCTCTTCCACCGTGCATTGCAATACCAGACGATATACCGTGACCGGGTGCAGTTGCCCCATGCGGTGGGCGCACCCCATAGCCTGGTCTTCGGCGGCCGGATTTCACCACGGGTCGGTGATGACCGCGTAATCGGCGGCGGTCAGATTGAGGCCAAAGCCGCCCTCTTTGGGGTTGATCAAAAATAAATCGCTTTTGCCCGATTGGAATGCGGCAACGCGCTTAGTGCGTTCGCCGGCGGGAGTTGCGCCGTCCAGATATTGATAACCGACCCCGGCTTTCTCCAGCGCCTCGCGCAGCAGGGCGAGAAAACCCACAAACTGGCTGAACACCGGCGCTTTGTGGCCGTCGAGTTGGTCGCCAACGGCCAGCTCGGTGAAGGTTTGCACTTTGCAGCCAACGGCCGGAAAAGCCGGAGTGGCAATACACGGGTCACAGGCGGCGCGGCGCAACACGGCGGCCTCCACCGTGTTGCGCAACTCCTCGCACAAAGCGCCGCGAACCGATTCTGCCAGACAGTAATTACCATTTCGGTCGGGCGATTCGATAGCCTGTTTTTTAGCCAGCGATTGTTGAATCGCGTGCTTGACCTCTTCTTGTTTAAAGAACGGCCCGCACCATGTTTCAGCCCCGGTTTGCGCAGCAGGTTACAGATTGTGGTGCGCGGATGAGGTGTCCACAGCAAAGCCATGGCAAGCATGACAGCGCCCCGCCCGGCATCATTTTTTTGGGCGCCAAAGACTCGGGAAGAGTAAAAAATAGCTGGTCTTTCATTGGCTGTAATGATGATGAGAAATTAGGACTGAGCCATTCAATAACGTTTGGATTTTCGGAGTGGGTTGTACCTGACTGTATCGGCCGTATCGCGGGCAGGCGGGGTAGAATGAACGCTCAATCTGCCGCGCGAGGACTTGCCATGTTCATTGAATTATTCATCCTAGTCGTGCTGGTCGCAGTCGTCATCATCGCACTGCGCCCGCCGCGCAAATAAACCAGGGGGCCTCTGCCCCCTGGTTTATCGAATAAATTTCTTTCCTGCAAGATTTTTGCCGCCGCCGGTCTGAATGTCCGACCCGCCGCGCAAATCCTATCTGATACGACTTTTGCGCGAAACCCGGCGCACGGGACTTTCCATCCAATTTTTGATCCGGTTGGCATCGCCGACGCGGGTATGTTTGCCCCAGGAATCGAGCAGCACGATGACGGTCGGCCGATCGGACACTCTGGCTTTCATTACCAGACAATTACCGGCCTCGCTGATGTAACCGGTCTTGCTCAGGCCAATTTCCCAGTTTCTGCTGCGCACCAGCGGATTGGTGTTGCCAAAGCGCATCGCCTGCGTCCCGACTTGCACGGTGTGGGAAGACTGCGTGGTGGCGCGCCTGATTTCCGGGTAGGTTTCGGCGGCCTGCACCATTTTAACCAGGTCGTGCGCAGTCGAAACATTCTCGCTTTGCAAGCCGACCGGGCCAGCGAAACGGGTGTAGTTCATCCCCAGCTCGCGCGCCTTGGCGTTCATCAGCGCCACCATCACCGGCGTGCCGCCGGGAAATGTGCGCGCCAGCGCCGAGGCAGCGCGATTCTCCGAAGCCATTAGCGCCAGCGCCAACAGATCGCCACGGCGCAGGGTCATGCCTTCGCGCAGGCGTGACTTGGTCCCTTTCAGACGGTCACGATCCTCGCGGGTGATGGTGATCGGCTCGTCCAGCGGCAGCCGCGCATCCAGAATCACCATCGCGGTCATCAGCTTGGTGATCGAGGCGATGGGCGTAACTTCGTTCTCGTGTTTGCGGTATAGCGGCTGTTGCGTCTGCTCGTCATAGATCAGCGCGATCGCCGAACCGAGGCGGGGCAATTTGCCATGGAAGTAAGGCAAGTAAGGCATATCCGCCGCCACGGCAGACCAGGCCAGCACGCCCAGCAAACTTCCGATCAATCCCTGTTTTATCTTCATTAATTTTTCCTTGCAGCGTTGGTGAGGCGCAGGATAGCCGAATAAGCGACATAGGCAACCCAGATCTGTCACCCATGGTCCGCAAACAACCTGCGGCAAACTGTTGCGACAACGGATTTAGAGGCGGATCGCCGCGCAAATCAGCAAATTTTCACAAGATAGCGGCAGATAGCACTTCCGCCGTCCATCGGCCGGCCCCTGCCACTCATCCCGCCCGCGCCTCACCTTGCGCCTGTTGCTGCTGCAATGCCCACATCTGGGCATAAGCGCCGCCCTGGCGCAGCAACTCGCGATGGGTGCCGCGCTCGACGATGCGCCCCTGTTCCATCACCAGAATCTGTTCGGCATCGACCACGGTGGACAAACGATGGGCGATCACAAGTGTGGTGCGCTCGCTGGCAATGCCGCGCAATTCGTCCTGTATCGCGCGCTCCGATTTCGAGTCGAGTGCCGAGGTCGCCTCGTCGAAGATCAGCAGCGCCGGATTCTTCAGCAGGGCGCGCGCAATGGCGACGCGCTGTTTCTCGCCGCCGGACAGTTTCAGCCCGCGCTCGCCCACCATCGTGTCGTAGCCCAGCGGCAGCGAGGCGATGAAATGATGCAGATGCGCGGATTGCGCGGCGCGCAGGATGTCCTCACGCGTCGCCTCCGGGCGGCCGTAGGCGATGTTGTAGTAGATGGTGTCATTGAACAGCACCGTGTCCTGCGGCACGATGCCGATGGCGGCGCGCAGGCTTTGCTGGGTGACCTGGCGGATGTCCTGCCCGTCGATCAGAATCGCGCCGTCATCCACGTCGTAGAAACGGAATAGCAGGCGCGACAGGGTGGATTTGCCCGCCCCGCTCGCCCCCACCACCGCCAGCGTGTGCCCGGCGGGAATCTCGAAACTCACGTCATGCAAAATCTGCCGCGTCGGATCATAGGAAAAACTCACATTCGCGAAACGCACCGATGCCTGTTTGACCTGCAGGGCGGGCGCATCGGGCAGGTCCTGCACTTCGCGGTTCTGGTTGAGTATCCTGAACATGCGCTCCATATCGGCCAGCGCGTTCTTGATCTCGCGATAGACAAAACCAAGGAAATGCAGCGGCATGTAGAGCTGCAACATAAACACATTGACCAGCACCAGATCGCCCACGGTCATTTTTCCCCGCGCCACCTCGTCCGCCGCCAGCAGCATCAGCAATGTCACGCCGATGGCGATGATCACGCTTTGCCCGGCGTTGAGCGTGGCCAGCGAAGTCTGGTTGCGCACAGCCGACACTTCCCACTGCCGCATCTGCTCGTCGTAGCGCGCCACCTCGTAGTGTTCGTTGCCGAAATACTTCACCGTTTCATAGTTGAGCAGGCTGTCGATGGCGCGCGTGTTGGCCTTCGAGTCCATGTCGTTCATGGTGCGGCGGAACACCATGCGCCATTCGGTCACCACCAAAGTGAACGCAATGTAGGCCGCCAGGGTGACGAAAGTGATGATGGCGAACCACGGGTCGTATTTGACAAACAATATCGCCGCCACCAGAAAGATTTCCAGCAGCGTGGGCAGGATATTGAACAGCATGAAGGTGAGCAGGAAGCTGATGCCGCGTGTGCCGCGCTCGATGTCGCGCGAGACGCCACCGGTTTGCCGGTCCAGATGAAAGCGCAGGGAGAGATTGTGCAGATGCTCGAACACCTGCAGGGCGACGCGGCGGATGGCGCGCTGGGTCACCTTGGCGAACAGCGCATCGCGCAATTCACCGAAGGCGCTGCTCAACAAACGCAGCAGCCCGTAGGCAAAAATCAGCATCACCGGCACCGCAAGCATCGCCTGCGGCAGACTCATCGCATCGACGATCTCCTTCAGCAGCAGCGGCACGCCGACGTTGGCCAGTTTGGAGGCGACCAGCAACAGCACGACCGCCGTCACCCGCCACTTAAACTCAAGCAGGTAGGGGACAAGGCTGCGGATGGCTTTCCAGTCGCCGGGACTCAGCGGCGGAACATAATCGGAACGGTTGTGGCGCATCAAGCGGGAATCATAGGCACGGGGTCGTCATTATAAGCCAGACTGCATCCTGCATCCGTCCGCCTAATGCGGCTGGCGCACCAGCAGATACACCAGCATGCGGATGACGCCGTAGCTCAAGTGGGCGAGCAACGAGACAAAGGGCGAACGGCGCGCCATCTCCACCCGCCGCGCATCGAATTCGACTGCGCGCAGCACTTGTTTGCGCAGGTCGCGCGCAAAGGGCTCGTCGCGCACCACGAGGTTGGCCTCGCGCGCCAGCAGCAGGCTAAACGGATCGAGATTGGACGAGCCCACCGTCGCCCATTTACCGTCCACCACCGCGACCTTGGCATGCAGATAACTGGCGCGGTATTCGTAAATTTCGATCCCGGACTGCAACAACTGGCCGAACAAGGCAAGGGTGGCGTAATGCTGCAAGCGGTATTCAACCCGCCCCTGCAATAGCAGCACCACGCGCACGCCGCGCTGCGCCGCTTCCTGCAGGGCATGGCGAATCGCCAGACCGGGCAAAAAATAGGCATGCGCCAACACAATCTCGCGCCCGGCCTGGCGGATCGCCTCCAGATAGGCATGCTCGATGTCATGCCGATGCCGCAGATTGTCGCGCAACAGCAAAGCGACCGGCGTATCCGCCTCCTGCTTTTGCGCCTCCCGCAGGCGCGCGCGCCAGTGGCCAATACGTTTTTTTAGGGTCACCCAGCGCGTGCTAAACCACAGACGGCGCATCGTTTCCTGCACTTCACGCGCCAACCGTCCCTGCACCCTAACCGTGAAATCAAGGCGCGGCATGTCGATGTCGCCGCCTTCCGGAATATCGTTGACGATATTGATGCCGCCGATATAGGCGATCTCGCCGTCGATTTCCACCAGCTTGCGGTGCAACCGGCGCAGACGGCGCAGGCGGCTCCGGCGCAGGGTAAAGGCGGAAATCTCGCGCCGAAACCAGGCTACCTCGGCCCCGGCAATCCGCAAGTCGTCAATCCACGCCTGCGGCAGATCGGCCGAGCCGAAGCCGTCCAGCAAAAGGCGCACCGCAACCTCGCGCTGGGCCGCGCGCTGCAACGCCTGCAGCACCATGCGCCCGGTCTCGTCGGCGGCAAAAATATAGGTTTCTATCTGCACCCGGTGCTGCGCCGCATCGATGTCTGCACACAGCTGAGGGAAGAAACGCTCCCCGTTCTGCAGCAGGGTGAGGCGCTGGCCGCCGACGCGAAAAGTGTCCTTCATCGTTTTCTTAGTTGTGCCAGTAGCGCCGCGTGATCGGACATGTTGCGCCCGCCGCGCACCTGGCATTGCACCAAATCGAAACCGCGCATGTAGATGCGGTCGAGTTTGAGCAGCGGCAGGGCCGACGGGAAGCTGCGCGCCGGCTTGCCGTGCTGCAGGCAGAACACATCCTGCACGCCCAGCGCGGTGTCCAGTCCCGCACTCAATTTGCCGCGCCAGTCATTGAAATCGCCGGCGATCAACAGGGGTGCATCGGCCGGCACCGCCGTCTGCGCATAGTCGATCAGCGCCTGTAATTGCGTGCGGCGACCGCGCGCAAACAAGCCGAAGTGCGTGCACAGGCAGTGCACGCGACGCCCTTCGATATCGATCTCGCAATGCAGCAGGCCGCGTTGCTCGAAGCGGTGCGCCGACACATCGGTATTGTGCGAGAGGACGATGGGGAAACGGCTGAGGATGGCGTTGCCGTGGTGCCCCGCCTCGTACACCGAGTTCATGCCGTAGGCGTGATGCAGCCAGAACGGATCGGCCAGAAATTCGTGCTGCGGCATATCGGGATAATCGGCATGCTGTTGCGCGTGATGCGCATGCTCCCCCTGCACCTCCTGCAAAAACACGATATCCGCATTCAATTCATGCAAGCGCTCGCGCAATTCATGCAGCACCACGCGCCGGTTGAGCGGCGAGAAACCCTTGTGGATATTGTAGGTGGCAACTTTCAGCATGGGCCGTCAGGCGTTGCCGATGCCGCGCGTGGGCAAGTTGATCTGTTTGGCGAAATCCAGCATGCGTTTGATCGGCTGCACCGCGCGCGGAATGATGGCCGGATCAACCTGAATCTCGTTCGTCCCGCTTTGCAGCACTTCGGCCAGGTTTTGCAGGCCGTTCATCGCCATCCACGGGCAGTGGCTGCAACTGGTGCATGTCGCGCCGTATCCCGCGGTGGGCGCTTCCAGAAAGGTCTTGTCCGGACAAAGCGTGCGCATCTTGTGCAGGATGCCGTTGTCGGTGGCGACGATGAATTCGCGCGCCGGGGAATTCTGCGCGGCCTTGATCAGTTGCGTGGTGGAGCCGACCACATCGGCCAGTTGCACGATGGCGCGCGGAGATTCCGGGTGCACCAGCACCTGTGCATCAGGGTGTTGCGCTTTCAGCTCAATGAGTTCTCGCGCTTTGTATTCGTCGTGCACGATGCAGGAACCCTGCCACAACAGCATGTCGGCGCCGGTCTGTTCCTGCACATAATTGCCGAGGTGGCGATCCGGCGCCCACAGGATCTTTTTGCCTTGTTCATGCAAGTGCTTCACCACCGGCAAGGCAATCGAACTGGTCACCATCCAGTCGGCTCGTGCCTTCACCGCCGCGCTGGTGTTGGCATATACCACCACCACGCGGTCGGAATGCGCAGCGCAAAAGGCGGCGAACTCGTCCGCCGGGCAGCCGAGATCGAGCGAGCATTCCGCTTCAGGATCAGGCATCAGTACGCGCTTTTCTGGATTCAAAATCTTGGCCGTCTCACCCATGAAACGCACACCCGCCACGACGATCGTTTTTGCCGGATGCTGGTGGCCGAAGTTCGCCATGTCGAGCGAGTCCGACACAATACCGCCGGTCGCTTCGGCCAAGTCCTGCAGATCGGGATGCACGTAGTAATGCGCGACCAGCACCGCATCCTGCTCCTTGAGCAAACGCTTGATGCGCGCGATCAGTTCGACCTTCTTCCCTGCCTCCGGTTCACTGGGTTTTCTGGCCCACGCCTGCGCGATACTGAAGCCGCTCTGCGCCGCATCGGGATGGTCATAGGCGACGGGAATGAGGTTATCGGACATGCTTGATTCTTTCCGGTAATTGCAAAATCGCCGCCCGGTTGCTCGGCGAAAAGACTTTGGCTGCCGCCTCCTGCCACGGCAGCCACACATAATCCAGGTGTTCGCGCGGCGCGAGGCGCACGTCAACATCGCGCGGCACCTGCAAACTGAATACGTGCTCGGTGTTGCGCGTCACCCCCGGCGGATAGCGGTGACGCCAGTGCGGATAGATCTCGTACTCATTCTGCTGCTGCCAGTCAGTCAGGTCATAGCGCGCCGCCTCCAGGCCGGTTTCCTCCCCCACCTCGCGCAGCACAGTCGCGCGCAGGGTCTCTCCGCCGTCGCGGCTGCCGGTGACCGATTGCCAGTAGCCGGGATGATCGGCGCGTTCCAGCAGCAGCACGTCCAGCGTCGCGCTATGAATCACCACCAAAACCGAGACGGGTTGCTTGTTGCCGGACATCAATCGATAAACACCCAGAATGGCTTGCCCTGCAATTTCCAATAGCTCACTGTGTCGGCAAATATCCGAGTCACTGCGGCATGATCCGCCGCATCCAGATGCAGCGATTCGTCAGCATGGTGAAACAGCAGCACATAACCCTTGCCGCCGTCGCACGTCCACGACAGATCACCCAGCGCATCAGCCAGCGCGTCGAGGTTGTGGCCGAACCAGTCCGGCGCGTGGATGGCCTTGGCCACGGCGGCGAGAAACTTGCCCTTGCCGTGCACCTCGGCCAGATCGACCTCGAAGAAACACTGCTCGGACAGATCCACGTTGGCACGCAACACCTCGGCTGGGCAACCCAGGCGATAGACACCGGCTTCGGTCAGATCCTGCAAGCGTTCGCATAAATCACTCATGGTCACTCCCTGATTCGTCTGAAAGTGCGGTAATGGTCAGCCGTATAAAAGCAATCTGAAACTGCGCCGCACACGATACGCCGCGCGCCGCGATGCTGCACGCCGGGTGTCGGCACGGTGTACTCACGGTAATAGCCGCGCGGCTGTTGCGGCAGGATGTGTTCGTAATTACCGAACGGCACGCCGTCGCGCGCAAAAGGGAAAGGGCCGCCCTGCTGGATGAGGCGCAGGGTCGCCCGCGCCTCGGCCGGCAGCTCGGCGACGGAAACTTCGCCACGCGCTTGCGCCGACTGATCGCGCGCCTGCGCGCACGGCAGACACAGCAACAAACCGGACAGCAGCAGCCACTGTACGGTACGCCGCACGTTCTACTCCTTGGCCGCCTCGGTCGCCTCGGTCGCCTCGGTCGGCGCCGGCTGGCGCAGGCGGATGTGCAGCTCGCGCAACTGCTTCTCGTCCACCGGCGACGGGGCTTGCGTCAGCAGACATTGCGCGCGCTGGGTCTTGGGGAAGGCGATCACGTCACGGATGGATTCGGCGCCGGTCATCATGGCGACGATGCGATCCAGACCAAAGGCCAGGCCGCCATGCGGCGGGGCGCCGTATTGCAGCGCGTCAAGCAGGAAGCCAAACTTGAGCTGCGCTTCTTCCGCACCGATGTTGAGCGCGCGGAACACCTGGCTTTGCACTTCTTCCTTATGGATACGCACCGAGCCGCCGCCGATCTCGGAGCCGTTCAGGGCGAGGTCGTAGGCCTTGGCCAGACACCTACCTGGATCGCTTTCGAGGAATTGCAGGTGCTCGTCCTTGGGTGCGGTGAACGGATGGTGGCAGGCGTTCCAGCGTTTGGCCTCGTCGTCGTATTCGAACATCGGGAAGTCCACCACCCACAGCGGCTCCCACGCGCGGCCGTTGGTATAACCCTTCTCGTGGCCGATCTTGCTGCGCAGCGCACCTAGCGCGTCGTTGACGATCTTGGCCTTGTCCGCGCCGAAGAAGATGATGTCGCCGTTTTGCGCACCCGTGCGCTCGATGATGGTCTTGAGCGCGGCTGCATGCAGGTTCTTCACGATGGGCGATTGCAGGCCGCTCTCGTTCAGTTGCGTGATGTCGTTGACTTTGATGTAGGCCAGACCTTTCGCTCCATAGATGCTCACGAACTTGGTGTACTCGTCGATCTCGCCGCGCGTGAACGCGCCACCATTCGGCACGCGTAGCGCCGCCACGCGACCATTCTCCGAATTCGCCACGCCGGCGAATACCTTGAACGCAACATCTTTTACCGCATCGGTCACCTCGGTGATCTCCAGCGTTACACGCAGGTCCGGCTTGTCCGAGCCGAAACGACGCATCGCTTCCGCATAAGTCATGCGCGGGAAGGGATTGGGCAGGGCGACATTCAGCACCTCCTTGAACACCACGCGGATCATCTCTTCCATTAGCGCCATGATCTGCTCTTCAGTCAGAAACGAAGTCTCGATATCCACCTGGGTGAATTCGGGCTGGCGGTCGGCGCGCAGGTCTTCGTCGCGGAAGCATTTGGTGATCTGGTAGTAACGGTCGAAGCCGGCCACCATCAGCAGTTGCTTGAACAGTTGCGGCGACTGCGGCAGCGCGAAAAACTCGCCCGCATGCACGCGCGACGGCACCAGGTAGTCGCGCGCGCCTTCCGGCGTGGACTTGGTCAGCATCGGCGTCTCGATGTCGATGAACCCGGCATCATCCAGAAACCGGCGGAACGCGCGCGCGGTCTGGTAGCGCAACATCATGTTCTTCTGCATCTGCGGGCGGCGCAGATCGATCACGCGATGGGTCAGGCGCACGTTCTCCGACAGGTTCTCGTCGTCGAGCTGGAACGGCGGCGTGACCGAAACGTTCAGCACTTCGATCTCGTGGCACAGCACTTCGATCTCGCCGCTGGGCAGATTCTTGTTTTCGGTGCCCTCGGGGCGGCGGCGCACGCGCCCGGTGATCTTCAGCACGAATTCGTTGCGCACCGATTCGGCGATGGCGAACATGTCGGCGCGGTCGGGGTCGCACACGACCTGCGCCAGTCCTTCGCGGTCGCGCAGGTCGATGAAGATCACCCCGCCGTGGTCGCGGCGGCGATGCGCCCAGCCGCACAGGGTGACGGTGTTGCCCAAATGATTAACGTTGAGTTGTCCGCAGTAATGAGTTCGCATAGTGATTCAGTTCAGGTCCATCGAAAAATACAGAAAAGGGGAAGTTACTGGGCGGCCTGCGCAAGTTGGACGGCGTTTTCCGGGGTGGTCACCACGCCCATCGAAATGATGGACTTGAAGGCCGCATCGACACTGATGTTCAGTTCGATGGTCTCCGACTTTTTGACATAGAAGTAGAAGCCGTTCACCGGGCTGGGGGTGGTCGGCACGAACACGCCCACGTATTCCTCGCCTTCCAGCACGCGCGTCACCTCGTTCGGCACACTGGTCAGGAACGCCAGCGACCAGGAGTTGGCATGCGGATAGCGGACCAAAAGCACCTTGCGGAAGGCGCGCCCGCTGTCGGACAGCAAAGTGTCGCTGACCTGTTTGACGCTGTTGTAGATCGCGTTGACGAACGGGATGCTGCGCAACAGCCGATCCCAATATTCCAGCAAACGCTGGCCAAACACGTTGCGCACCAGAAGGCCCGTGCCCAGGATGGTCAACACCGTCAGAATGACGCCCAGACCGGGAATATGGATGCCGAGCAGATTGTCCGGATGCCACGAGGTGGGCAGCAACAGCAGCGACTGGTCGAGGATGCCGATGATGAAACTCAACACCCACAGGGTGATCACCAGCGGCACCAGCACCAGCAGGCCGGTCAGCAGGTATTTCTTCACGAATGCACCCCGGCAGCCGGACAGGACGCGCAGCCGGACGGCTCGCACGGCGCGGCCGGTTTGTTCTTGAAATCGGTCGCGTAATAGCCGCTTCCCTTGAGCTGGAAACCCGCCGCCGTCACTTGCTTGGCAAAAGTCTCCGCCCCGCAGGCCGGACAGGTGGTCAACACGGGGTCGCTGATTTTCTGCATCACATCCTGCTGCACACCACAACTACTGCATCGATATTCGTAAATAGGCATGGATCACTCCCGAATTCGGAAAGGCGCGCATTATACATTAGCCACCCGCTGCTCGCGCCATTCGCCGGAGGCAAGCCCTTCCAGCGTCCAGTCGCCGATGGCATAACGGATCAGGCGCAAAGTGGGGAAACCAACCGCCGCCGTCATGCGCCGCACCTGGCGGTTCCTGCCTTCACGGATCGCCAGACGCAACCAACTGGTCGGAATTTCGCGGCGGAACCGCACCGGCGGGTCGCGTTGCCACAATCCGGCCGGTTCTGCCATCAGGTTCGCCTCGGCCGGCAACGTTATGCCGTCCTTGAGACTCACACCGCGCCGCAGGCTCTCGAGCGCAGCTGCGTCCGGTATGCCCTCCACCTGCACCCAATAGGTCTTGGCCAACTTGTGCAGGGGATCAGTGATGCGATGTTGCAATTTGCCGTCGTCGGTCAGCACCAACAGCCCTTCGCTGTCCGTATCGAGGCGACCGGCGGGATAAACCGCGGGAACCGGAATATAATCCGCCAGCGTCGAATGCAACCCGTCACGACTGAACTGGCTGATCACGGCATAGGGTTTGTTGAACAGCAGGATGCGGCTCATTTGAATTATCGCATGGCAACGGTTGGCAGGCAGAGGGCGCAAAGTATAAGAAGAAATTATTACCGATGTTTACTCAATGAGAAAAAACATGACAAAACAGAAAATCATTTACACCCTGACCGACGAGGCACCCGCACTGGCAACCTACTCCTTGCTGCCGATCGTGCAAGCCTTCACCAAGGCGGCCGGAGTGGCGGTTGAAACCCGCAATATCTCCCTTGCCGGACGCATCCTGGCGAACTTCCCGGAACACCTGAACGCCAACCAGAAAATCGCCGACGACCTGGCCGAGCTGGGTGCGCTGACCCTGCGGCCGGAAGCGAACATCATCAAGCTGCCCAACATCAGTGCCACGCCGCCGCAATTGAAGGCCGCGATCAAGGAACTGCAAGCTAAAGGGTACAACGTCCCCGACTTTCCGGAAAATCCCCAAACGGATGCGGAGAAGAAAATCCGCTCGCGCTACGCCAAAGTGCTGGGCAGTGCGGTGAACCCGGTGCTGCGCGAAGGCAATTCGGACCGCCGCGCGGCCGCTTCGGTCAAGCAGTATGCACGCAACAACCCGCACAAAATGAGCGCCTGGAGCGCCGACTCGAAGACGCATGTCGCGCACATGAACGCCGGCGATTTCTATGGCAGCGAAAAATCCGCCACGATGGCTGCGGCCACGGACACGCGCATCGAGTTCGTCGGCGACGATGGCCACACCACCGTTTTGAAGGAAAAGATGCCGCTCAAGGCGGGCGAGATCATCGATGCCTGCGTGATGAGCCGCCGCGCGTTGCGCCGTTTCTACGCCGACCAGATGGCCGCCGCAAAAAAGGAAAATGTCCTGCTGTCGCTGCACCTCAAAGCCACCATGATGAAGGTCTCCGACCCGGTCATGTTCGGCCACGCCGTGTCGGTATTTTTCCAGAAGGTGTTCGATCGGCACGGCGAACTGCTGCAGGCAATCGGCGTCAATCCCAACAACGGCTTCAGCGATCTGGAAGCGAAGGTGCTGGCCCTGCCGGAAGCGCAGCGCGCGCCGATTGTGGCCGACATTGCCGACTGTATCCGCCACAGTGCGCCGCTGGCCATGGTCAACTCCGACAAGGGCATCAGCAATCTGCACCTGCCGAACGATGTGATCGTGGATGCCTCGATGCCCGCCATGATCCGCGAGGGCGGCAGGATGTGGGGCGCCGACGGCAAGGCCTACGACACCCTGGCGATGATTCCAGACCGCTGCTACGCCCGCATCTACCAGGTGGTGATCGAGGACTGCAGGAAGCACGGCGCGTTCGACCCAAAAACCATGGGCAGCGTGCCCAACGTCGGCCTGATGGCACAACAGGCGGAAGAATACGGCTCGCACGACAAGACCTTCGAGATCGCCGCCGCCGGCTCCGTGCGGGTGGTGGATGCTTCCGGCAGAACACTACTGCAACAGAAAGTCGAACCGGGCGACATCTACCGCTCCTGCCAGGCCAAGGATGCGCCGATCCGCGACTGGGTGAAACTGGCGGTGACCCGCGCGCGCGCCACCGGCACACCCGCCATCTTCTGGCTCGACCCGAACCGCGCACACGATGCGCAGATGATCCTGAAGGTGGAAAAATACCTCAAGGAGCACGACACCCGCGGACTCGATATCCGAATCATGACACCCGAAGCCGCGATCCAGTTCTCGCTCGGCCGCATCCGGCGGGGTCTGGACACCATCTCGGTGACCGGCAATGTCCTGCGTGATTACCTGACCGATCTGTTCCCCATCATGGAACTGGGCACCAGCGCCAAAATGTTGTCCATCGTGCCGCTGATGGCGGGGGGCGGAATGTTCGAGACCGGCGCTGGCGGGTCGGCACCGAAGCATGTCCAGCAATTCCGGCAGGAAGGTTATCTGCGCTGGGACTCGCTGGGCGAGTTCCTCGCGCTGGGGGTGTCACTGGAACACCTGGCGCAGAAATTCAGCAACGCCAAGGCGCAGGTGCTGGCGGATACACTCGATCAGGCCAACGCGAAGATATTGGAAAACAACCGCTCGCCCGCGCGCAAAGTGGGACAGATCGACAACCGGGGCAGCCACTTCTACCTCGCGCTGTATTGGGCACAGGCACTCGCCGCACAGAACAAGGACAAGGAAGTTCAGGCGCGTTTCGCCGCGCTGGCCAAGGTGTTGGGTGAGAACGAAGCAAAGATCACCGCCGAATTGATCGCCGCCCAGGGCAAGCCGGTGGATATGGGCGGCTACTATTTGCCGGATTTCGACAAGGTCTCAAAGGCAATGCGGCCGAGTGCGACGTTCAATGCGGCATTGGCAGCCATTTGAGCCGGACCAGGATTGGTTCATCTCATCAAACAAAAAGCCCGCCACTTTCGTGGCGGGCTTTTTGCTACACCTCAAACAGGAATTAACCCGCTTGGATGTTGGAGGCTTGCTTACCCTTCGGGCCTTGAACAACTTCGAAAGTCACTTTCTGACCTTCTTTGAGCGACTTGAAGCCGCTCATGTTGATCGCGGAGAAGTGCGCGAACAGATCTTCGCTGCCATCATCGGGAGTGATGAAACCAAACCCTTTTGCATCGTTGAACCATTTAACTGTACCGTTTGCCATGCTATTACTTCCTTACAAAAAATACGGGTGGATTCCCGCTGAACTGTTTGAAATCCAAGACCGCACATGGCAAAACCAGTACTGCAGATACTTTGATTCAAACACCTGACGGCTTTGTAACCCAGCTCGAATCCCCAAGTCAAGCACTTATTTGGAATATTTTCAAAACAGGGTTGAAAAAGGCGCGCTAATCGTCAAATATGCGATGCTAACCAGTGGGACAATCAAGATCATGGCAACCCGGCAGCAAAATGTAACCTTACTCGAACGCAAGGCGACCAAACCGCCAAGACAGTACCGCGTGAAACTGCTTAACGACGATTACACCACTATGGAATTTGTCATCGAGGTGTTGCAGGTTTTTTTTGCCATGGGCACGGAACAGGCGATGCAAGTGATGCTCAAAGTGCACAATGAAGGTTCCGCGGTGTGCGGGGTGTATCCCAGGGATATCGCGGAAACCAAAGTGCAACAGGTCGTTGGCTATGCCACACAACACGGGCATCCTTTGCGGTGCCTGATGGAGGAAAATTAGATGATCGCTCAAGAACTGGAAGTCAGCCTGCACCTCGCCTTTGTCGAAGCCCGCCAGCGGCGGCACGAATTCATCACGGTCGAGCATCTGCTGCTCGCCATGCTGGACAACCCCTCCGCCGCCCATGTGTTGCGCGCCTGCGGCGCCGATCTGGAAGAGTTGCGCGCGGTGTTGAGCCACCACATCGAGTCGCACACCCCGGTGGTGCCCGGTGTGGATGAAGTGGACACCCAACCGACGGTCGGTTTCCAACGCGTGATCCAGCGCGCCATCCTGCATGTGCAATCCACCGGCAAAAAAGAAGTTAATGGTGCCAACATCCTGGTCGCACTGTTCGGCGAAAAAGAATCACATGCGGTGTATTTCCTTAATCAGCGCGCGATCACGCGCCTCGATGTGGTGAACTATATTGCGCACGGTATCAACAAGACCGCAGATGCCCAGTCGGCAGCGCAAAAGACGGCGGGAGAAATCGAGGAGGAACAGCAGGGCAAGGAAGACAGCGCGCTGGCCAGTTATACCCTCGACCTCAACGCCCACGCCCGCGCGGGCAAGGTCGATCCGCTGATCGGGCGTGCGATGGAGCTGGAACGGGTAATCCAGACCCTGTGCCGCCGTCGCAAGAACAACCCGTTGCTGGTGGGCGAGGCCGGCGTCGGCAAGACCGCCATCGCCGAAGGGCTGGCGCGGCGCATCACCGAAGGCGAAGTGCCGGACATCCTGCGCGACGGCAAGGTGTATGCGCTGGATATGGGCTCGCTGCTGGCCGGTACCAAATATCGCGGCGATTTCGAGCAACGCCTGAAGGCCGTGCTGAAAGAACTGAAAGATACGCCTGAGGCAATCCTGTTCATCGACGAGATCCACACCCTGATTGGTGCCGGCGCGGCTTCCGGCGGCACCATGGATGCGTCCAACCTGCTCAAGCCCGCCCTGTCTAGCGGCACCCTGAAATGCATAGGCGCCACCACCTACCAGGAATATCGCGGCATTTTCGAGAAAGATTCCGCCTTGTCGCGCCGTTTCCAGAAGATCGACGTGGCCGAGCCTTCGGTCGAGCAGACGATCGAGATACTGAAAGGCCTGAAGTCGCGTTTTGAAGAGCACCACAGCATCAAGTTCAGCGCCGCCGCAATCACCAGCGCCGCCGAGCTGTCGGCGCGTTTTATCAACGACCGCCACCTGCCGGACAAGGCGATCGACGTGCTGGATGAAGCGGGCGCCGCACAACGCATCCTGCCCAAGTCAAAACAGAAAAAAGTGGTGGGCAAGCACGAGATCGAGGAAATCATCGCCAAGATCGCGCGCATCCCGACGCGCACCGTATCGCACGACGACCGCAACACGCTAAAGAATCTGGAGCGCGACCTGAAAGCCACCGTGTTTGGCCAGGACAAGGCCATCGACGCATTGGCGCGCGCCATCAAGATGTCGCGCAGCGGTCTCGGCAACCCGCAGAAACCCATCGGCAGCTTCCTGTTCTCCGGCCCCACCGGCGTCGGCAAGACAGAAGTGGCGCGCCAGCTTGCCTACAGCATGGGCATGCCGCTGCACCGTTTCGACATGTCGGAATACATGGAGCGCCATGCTGTGTCGCGCCTGATCGGTGCGCCGCCCGGCTATGTCGGTTTCGATCAGGGTGGTTTGCTCACCGAAGCCATCAGCAAACAGCCGCACAGCGTGCTGCTGCTGGATGAGATCGAGAAAGCGCACCCGGATATCTTCAACATCCTGCTGCAGGTGATGGACCACGGCACGCTCACTGACAACAACGGGCGCAAGGCAGACTTCCGCAACGTCGTCATCATCATGACCACCAACGCGGGCGCGGAAGCGTTGAACAAGACACAAATCGGCTTCACCAGGAATGACTCGGCCGGAGATGAGTTGGGTGACATCAAAAAGATGTTCACGCCAGAGTTCCGCAACCGGCTGGACGCCATCGTTTCATTCGCCTCGCTGTCGAAAGAGATCATCCTGCGCGTGGTGGACAAGTTCCTGATGCAACTGGAAGAGCAGTTGCACGAGAAGAAAGTGGAGGCCGATTTCACCGATGCGCTCAAGGATTACCTGGCCGAACACGGCTTCGACCCGCTGATGGGCGCCCGCCCGATGGCGCGCCTGATCCAGGACACCATACGCTCCGCACTAGCCGATGAACTACTGTTCGGCAAGCTGGCGAACGGCGGCAAGGTCACGGTCGATGTGAAAGACGGGAAGGTCGTGTTGGAGTTCGAAGAAGAAGTTGTCCCCGCCTGATTCCAGCAAGCGCAGGACGGGTTGAGCGAAGCGATACCCGTCATTGCCGCTTCGTTGGGCATTGCTTTGCTCCGCCCAGCCTACGACCGAATGCCATCCTCGCCTATCTATCGCGGGCGTTTCGCCCCCTCCCCCACCGGACCGCTGCACTTCGGTTCACTCGTCGCCGCCGTCGGCAGCTATCTCGATGCGAAACATCATCACGGCACCTGGCTGGTGCGCATGGAAGATATCGACACGCCGCGCTGCGTGCCGGGCGCGGCGGACGATATCCTGCGCACACTGGCGGCATTTGGCCTGCATGGCGATGCGCCCGTCATCTACCAGAGCCGGCGCGCGGCCGCATATGAGCAGGCGCTGCACACGCTGCAAGCGAATGGTGCGGCTTATCCGTGCGGCTGCACGCGCAAGGAAATTTCAGACTCGGCGTTGCTTGGCATTGAGGGGGCGGTCTATCCCGGTACTTGCCGTCATGGCATTCCGGCGGGGCGCGAAGGACGGGCGTGGCGGGTACGCACTGACCGCACGCTCCCTTGCAGGGGGAGTGTTAAGTTCAACGATGCGCTACAGGGCCGCATCACGCAGCATCTCGAAAGCGAAATCGGCGATTTCGTGGTGAAGCGGGCGGACGGCCTGTTCGCCTATCAGCTCGCGGTGGTGGTGGATGATGCCCATCAAGGCATTACACATGTGGTGCGCGGCGCCGATTTGCTTGCCTCCACCCCGCGCCAGATTTATCTGCAAGGTCTGCTTGACCTGCCCATGCTGCACTACATGCACTTGCCGGTCGCGGTGAATGAAGCGGGAGAAAAACTCAGCAAGCAGACGCTGGCCTCACCGGTGGCTGCAACCCAACCGGTCAAGACACTGCTGCGCGTTCTGGAATTCATGAAGCAGGAGCCGCCGCTTGAACTGGCGGGCGGCGATGTGCAGGCGATGCTGGATTGGGCGGTGAAGAACTGGCACCCCGAACGGCTCAACGGGATGCGGACAATTCCCGCTTAGCGCGCGTTCTTCCGACTGCGGCGATGCTTGAAATATTCGAGGAACGCCGGGACGAAGGAAGCGACGACGATGACGAGGATCATCAGGGTGAGATTGTCCTTGATGACCGGGATGTTGCCGAAAAAGTAACCGGCGAGGACCAGACTGCCGATCCAGCTCACGCCGCCGATGATGCTGAACATCACATACTTGCGATAGTCCATGGTGCCGATACCGGCGACGAACGGGGCGAAGGTGCGGATGATCGGCAGGAAGCGCGCGAAGATGACGGTCTTGCCGCCATGTTTGGCATAGAAGGCGTGGGTCTTTTCCAGGTGCTCGTGCCTGATGAAGTGCGGGCTGGCGTGTTCCAGCAGACGCAGACCGAGCAGGCGACCGATCCAGTAGTTGGTGTTGTCGCCCATGAACGCAGCGAGGATCAGCAGCGGCAGCGCCACTTCAAGTTCGAGTGAACCCATGCCGGACAGCGCACCGATCACGAACAGCAGCGAGTCGCCAGGCAGGAACGGTGCGATGACCAGTCCGGTCTCGGCAAAAATGATGAAGAACAGGATGGCATACACCCAGACCCCGTATTCCTGCACCAATGCCAGCAGGTGCGCATCAAGATGGAGGACGATGTCGAGCAGCCCGGCCAGCAGCTCCATCAGGGCAAAACCTCTTCCCCTTCGGTCTTTTCCGGCTTGATGAAATCTTCGCGCGACACGCCGAAGATCATCAGCAGCGGACTGGCGACCAGCACGGATGAGTAGATGCTGAACAGGATACCGATGGTCAGCGCGAGCGCGAAGAAGTGCAGCGTCTCGCCACCGAGGAAGAGCATCGCCAGCACCATCAGTTGGGTGGAGCCGTGGGTGATGATGGTGCGCGACATGGTGCGGGTGATGGCGTTGTCGATGATCACGGCGACTTCGGTCTTGCGCATCTTGCGGAAGTTTTCGCGGATCCGGTCGAACACCACCACCGATTCGTTCACCGAGTAGCCCAGCACGGCCAGCACCGCCGCCAGCACCGAGAGCGAAAACTCCCACTGGAAGAAGGCGAAGCAGCCGAGGATGATGACCACGTCGTGCAGGTTGGCGATAATCGCCGCCAGACCGAACTTCCATTCGAAGCGCAGCCACAGGTAGCCGACGATGCCGAGCGAAACCAGCAACAACGCCATCGCGCCGTTCTCCACCAGATCCTTGCCCACTTGCGGCCCGACGAATTCGACCCGGCGCAATTCCACATTCGCATCCTGCCGACGCAAGGTATCCAGCACATGCTCGCTCAGCTTGGCGCCCATGGCGTTCTGTTTCAGCGGCACCTGGATCAGTACATCCTGGCTGCTGCCGAAGTTCTGCACCAGCGCATCCTGCAGATTGATACCCGCCAGTTGCTGCCGCACTTTGTTGATATCTGCGGGGGCGCTGTAGTGCACCTCGATCACGGTGCCGCCGGTGAAATCGACGCCGAAGTTCAGTCCCTTGGTCGCGAGAAAAAACACGGCGAACAGGAAAGTCAGCAGCGAGATACTGGTGGTGACTTTCCCGTAGCTCATGAAGGGGATGTCTTTTTTGATGCGGAAAAATTCCATGTCTGCAGCCCTTTAACCGATAGCGACTTTATTCAGGCGCGCGCGGCGCCCGTAGATCAGGTTGACCATTGCGCGCGACACCATCACGCCGCTGAACATCGACGTCAGGATGCCGAGGCACAACACCACGGCAAAGCCCTTGATCGGGCCGGAGCCGAACATGAACAGCGCCACACCGGCGATTAGGGTGGTGATGTTGGAGTCGAGGATGGTGGCAAACGCGTTCTCGTAACCGGTGTGGATCGCCATCTGCGGCGGCAGGCCGTTGCGCAATTCCTCGCGGATGCGCTCGTTGATCAGCACGTTGGCGTCGATCGCCATGCCCAGCGTCAGCGCGATACCGGCCATGCCGGGCAGGGTCAGCGTCGCCTGCAGCATCGACAGCAAAGCAATCAGCAGCAGCAGGTTGGCACCCAGCGCCAGCACCGAGATGGTGCCGAACATCAGGTAGTAGGCGATCATGAACACGGCGACCATGATGAAACCGATCTTGGTGGAATTGAAACCGCGCTGGATGTTGTCGGCGCCAAGGCTGGGGCCGATGGTGCGCTCCTCGATGATCTCCATCGGCGCCGCCAGCGCGCCGGCGCGCAGCAGCAGGGCGATGTTCTGCGCCTCGGTGGTATTCATCTGGCCGCTGATCTGCACCCGTCCGCCGCCGATTTCTTCGCGGATCACCGGTGCGGTGACAACCTCGCCGCGCCCTTTTTCGAACAGGATGATGGCCATCCGCTTGCCCACGTTCTCGCGTGTCGCTTCCTTGAATTTGCGCGCGCCGACCGCATCCAGATTGATGTGCACAGCCGGTTCGTTGTTGCGGCTGTCAAAGCCGGGTTGCGCGTCGCTGATGCGCTCGCCGGTGAGGATCACGCTCTTCTTCACCAGCAACTGGGTGCCGTCGCGTTCGCGGAACACTTCCGCGCCAAACGGGGCGACGCCGTTGGCGCCGATCTGGTGTTCGTCATCCACCATGCGCACTTCCAGCGTGGCGGTGCGGCCAAGGATGTCCTTGGCACGCGCCGTATCCTGCACGCCGGGCAATTGCACCACCACGCGGTCGGCGCCCTGCTGCTGGATCACCGGCTCGGCCACGCCGAGCTCGTTAACACGGTTGCGCAGGGTGACTAGATTTTGTTGCAGCGCGGAATCCTGAATTCTCAACTGTTCCTGCAATTTCAGTTTGGCGACCAGCAGGAATTCCCTGCCCGCTTCCCGTTCCTGCAATTCCAGTCCGGCGAAGCGTTTTTTCAGCTCATCCCCGCCCTTGCCACGCGTTTCGGCATCGCGGAATTTGACCGTGATTGTTCCGCTGTCACGGCTCACCCCGGCGTAGGCGATCTTTGCCTCGCGCAGGGTGCTACGGATATCGCTGGCATTCGACTCCAGCGCCTTGTCCAATGCCGCTTTCATATCCACCTGCATCAGGAAGTGCACGCCGCCGCGCAAGTCGAGGCCGAGATACATCGGCAGCGCGTTCATCCCGGTCAACCAGGCAGGCGAACGCGACAACAGATTGAGCGCGACCACATAATCCTCGCCCAGCGCGGCCTGCAACACGTCCTTGGCCTTGAGCTGGCTGTCGGTGTCGGCAAAACGCGCCTTGACGCTGGTGGTGTCGAGCGCCAGCACTTCCGGCGCGAGTTGTGCATCCTGCAAGGCGCCGTCCACGCGTGCCAGCAATCCCGCATCCGCTTTCAGGTGGCTGCGCAATGGCAACACCTGCACCGCGGGTGATTCACCGTAAAGGTTGGGCAATGCATACACCAGCCCCGCCACAACGGCGATCAGGATGAGAAAATATTTCCACAGGGGATAACGATTCATGGCAGCACCTTGCTTGCGGGAGTGAAGCGAAAGATCAGAACGACTTGATCGTGCCCTTGGGCAATACAGTCTGCACGGCGCTCTTTTGCACCTGCACCACCACGTTGTCGGCGATCTCGACCGCGATGTTTTCATCGCCCACCTTGGTCACCTTGCCCAGCACGCCGCCGGCCGTGACAACTTCATCGCCTTTTTGCATGGCTTCCACCATCGCCTTGTGCTCCTTGGCGCGTTTCTGTTGCGGGCGCAGGATAAGAAAGTAGAACACGGCCAACAGGGCGATCAAGGGCAGGAAACCCATGATGCCGCCGTCCTGCGCTGCGGGAGCGCCTTCGGCGTAAGCGTTGCTGATAAACAATTCGGTGATCGAAGTCATTTGATTATTCTCCAAAAATAAACAGGGCAAAAAACGAAGGCGCGCATTCTAGCATGGAAGGCATGGCCGTTCAGTCAGCGGGCAGCGCGCCCGGCGTCGCGCGCGCCGCATGGAAAGCAGCCGCAAATTCGGCGTAACGCCCGGCCTCGATGGCGGCGCGGATGTCGCGCATGAGTTCCTGGTAGTAATGCAGATTATGGATAGTGTTGAGGCGCGCACCGAGGATCTCGCCGAGACGATGCAGGTGATGCAGATAGGCGCGGCTAAAATTGCGGCAGGTATAACACGTGCATTGCGGGTCGAGCGGGCGCGTGTCCAGGCGATGGATCGCATTCTTGATGCGCACATCGCCGTAGCGGGTGAACAGGTGGCCGTTGCGCGCATTGCGCGTCGGCATCACGCAGTCGAACATGTCGATGCCCTGCCCCACCGCTTCCACCAGATCTTCCGGCGTGCCCACGCCCATCAGGTAGCGCGGCCTGTCCTGCGGCAGTTGCGGCGCGGTGTGGGCCAGGATCCGCCGCATGTCTTCTTTCGGTTCGCCCACCGACAGGCCGCCGATGGCGAAACCGTCGAAGCCGATATCCTGCAGTCCCGCCAGCGACTCGTCGCGCAGAGGCTCGTGCATGCCACCCTGCACGATGCCAAACAGCGCGTTGGGGTTGCCTTCGTGCGCGCGCTTGCTGCGCGCCGCCCAATCCAGACTCATGCGCATGGACGCACCGGCGATCTGCTCATCCGCCGGATACGGTGTGCATTCGTCGAAGATCATCACGATGTCTGAATTGAGCACCTTCTGGATGCGCATGGATTCTTCCGGCGACAGGAAACATTTGTCGCCGTTTACCGGCG
>Ga0210031_1000294_pt1 | contig 28171 bp, 28 predicted proteins | sample CryGeyCG2014_080_FD_185455 | JGI IMG/M metagenome (GOLD analysis project Ga0210031, IMG submission 185455) | Groundwater microbial communities from aquifer - Crystal Geyser CG03_land_8/20/14_0.80 (SPAdes) (version 2) | ecosystem: Environmental > Aquatic > Deep subsurface > Groundwater | place... | reverse complement strand
GGATAATATATTTGGAGATCTCATTCCGGTATCTGGGCAAAGCGGGCCGGATGGTACGCGCCTGCTGGAATTGAGGCGTACGGGTCTTCCGTGTTTTCTCCGGAAGGATCTCTTCAAGCTTGCAATCTGTTTCCAAAAATTCTGCCAAAAGCTTCCTCCTCGAGCTGCTCGAAAAACATGGCCCGTCCTACGTCTCCCCGCAGGCGCCGGGCGTCTCGCATCCCCATGGCGCCCATCAGCTCGATCAACTGGTCGTGCCAGGCGCCGATTAAATTCGTCATCCTGCCCACGCCGTAGTCAAAGCTGATCTCTTGAATTCTGGCGGGACAGGCCGAGCCCTCTTCGCAGCGCTGGCACAGGTGGCATTCAAGCCCCACCAGCAGGGGCAATTCGATCGAAACCAGATCGGCGCCGCAAAGAACCCCCTTGGCCAGATGCTCCGGGAGGGCGATCCCGCCGCCGGCGATAAGGGTGACATTGTCTCTTTTACCTTTTTCGATCAGGGCCTTGTGAACCTTGCGGGTCATGTCCTTGATGAACAGGGGGCTTTCCGCTCCGATCTGACGGCCGTTCATGTCGGCGACGATGTGAATGACCTCCACGTCCCCATCCGCAAGCTCGATGGCCCGCTGCATGCCGTCGGCCGTCAGTTCAACCCTCACAGATACGATGATCCCCGGATGGATTTGCTTCAGTTCCCGGATCCGGCTCTTCACGTCCTGATCATCCTGTATTTCCGCAAGCCGCGTCTCTTTTAAGATGTCCCCAGGAGGCATCCCGGCGCCGGATGCGAAATAAAAGGCGATGTGGGGCAGGACTTTTTCGGCATCCTTCTCGAAGAGGGGCCATTTTTGCGAATCCATGATGGCAATGAGATCGGTCTTCACCGCCGTCTCTGCGATCACGGCATCGAGCTTCGGGAGGGAATACTTCACCGGAATCCGGTCGATGATCAGGGGCATCGGAATGGACAGGATCGGAGGCAGGGAAGAAACCACTTCATCCCCGCTCGTGGCGAGGAAAGCAGGTTTTTGCCCGATGTCGACGGCGGAGCTGATATATTCGCGCCCATGGATGCCATCCCGGGTCGGCCGCACGATTTCCGACATATCGGTCCACATGGAATCAAAGCCTTCGCCGGAAAATTTCCCGCCGTAACCAGCTCCGGAAACGGGAATTTTAGCCGTCTCCGCCTGGGCCCATGTTGTTTGAATAATCTCCGGTGTCCAATAGCTGTTGCCCAGCTTTTCGTATTCGGGATTAATGGAGAGGCATAAAAGATTCTTGGTACAATCCTGGACGCAGGAAAAGCAGCCCATGCAGTCGAAGAAGAGGGCGTCCACACTCTCGATATTGCGTATATATTTTATCTCATCCCGGTACCGGTCATAAACACAGGCCTTCTTGACGCAGTTGTGGCACCGGGCGCAGTCTTCCCGCTAGTCCACGATGCCGTACTTGCCGATGCGGGGACGTCTGGGGGGAACGGGTTTTGTCGTGATGTGATATTTCTCTGGCATACGATCAGCTCTCCATCGTCGTGCTATCGTTTAACGGACCATCCGGAGGCTGATAGAATCGCCGGCAATGTCTCCTCTTTCCCGCCCGTAAGAAGGTGTATCCCGCGCAAGCCATTCATGCTCTTAAGTTTATCGATCGTCTCGACACAAATCGCCAGCCCTTCTTTCTTCTGGGCCTCTCGATCTCCGGCGGACTTCAATCTTTCAATGACGGGAGCGGGTATCTGGAACTCCGTATACTTCTTCGCGAGTGTTTCCGCTTCCTCGGCGCTTTCCAGGGGGAAAACACCTGCTAAAATCGCCGCCTTGCCGGTTATGCCGGCCTGCTTGGCCGCTTCAAGCCAGAGCCTGAATCCCTCGACGTCAAACACGGCATGGGTCTGGATAAAATCCGCTCCGGCTTCGACCTTCTGCATCAGCCTGATGATGCCCAAATCCATGGGTTTCAGGCAGGGGTTGGCGCCGGCGCCGGCGATCACCGGAAAGGGGCCGTTGATCCTCTCGCCGTTCAGGAGTTCTCCTTGGTCGCGCATCTTCTTGACGAGGCCAACCAACTGCGTGGAATCGAGATCGTACACGTTCGCCGACTCGGGATTGTCCGTTAAAGTCTGATGATAACCAGAAAGGCAAAGGATGTTCCTGATTCCCAGGGCTGCCGCACCCAACAAGTCGGATTGGATGGCGATCCGGTTTCTGTCACGGGTGACGACCTGGCAGATCGGTTCAATTCCCGATCGGGCAAGGATAACCGATGCCGCCAAGCTGGACATGGAAACGCCGAAAGGGTTATCCGCGACATTGACCGCCGACGGGACTTCCGCCAGTGCCTGCAGGGCCGCCTCGATCGCCGTCCCTGCAGTTTCCGCCTTGGGGAGGTATTCAGCCGTAACGATGAAATCTCCACTCTTCAACTGGTCATGAAATGGTTTTTCGTTTTTCACTATGCTCACCGATCCGTTATGTTTTACCCGTATCAGGGCAGGGATACACTCACTGACATCGTTCATTCACATGGCCTGCAGCCTACGCCGGCAAGCTGCGGATTTTTTCACGAAACGCCGCCAACTTTGCGACGATTTCTCCGCTTCCCTTGCCGTTCATGGGCAGGACTGTGATGCGATTAGGGCCCATTCCCGCCTCTTCGAGAAGGCGATTCGCCTCTTCCGCTCTTTTAGGCGCCCGTAAGTTGCCTTCCAGGTAATGGCATTCATTTTTCGGGCAAGTGACCAAGGCAAGACCGTCCGCCCCTGTCTCAAATGCCTTCAATAGATAGAGGAGGTCCGCTTTGCCGGAACAGGGAAGGCTGATGATGGTGTACTTGACGCCTTCCTCTTCGCGGGACATTGGGTCAAATTCGGTTCCGTCAAGACAGTTCGAACAATAAAAAATATGCAATTTTATTTTCTTATGATCGGTAACGGTCATTTTCTCCGCCCTTTCCATTCTTCTTCAGGGAAAGATTTTGTAATTGATTGGCGATCTGACGGGCGCCGACGGGTTCCGAATTACCACATAGAATTCTCAGAATGATGCCCGCTTTTCTCTCAATATTATCAACCAAATAAGTAGTTTTCACGCGGCAATCGGCAACTCATCGCAGGTATGGCTATCATGAGCGATTCGGTATTGTCAACAACAAATAAAAACCGTTTAGTGTTGTTGTACAAATTTGTCCGGTATGCTGTTTCATTCGAAGGACATCTCCCATATCTCGTTTTCTATCCGCTTGCGTTCGGTGATGTCCTCAACCACGACGATACTTCGCCCAGGTTCTTCCGCCGGTTTCCGGATCGGCGATACTGTGAGATTCACCCAGATAATCGCCCCGTCCTTCGAAATGTATCTTTTCTCCAGGGTGTAGTGCTCGATCTTCCCGGCCAACAGCAGCGCCGTTTTTTCCTCATGCAAATGAAGATCATCCGGATGTGTCTCTGTCCTTATTACACATTATTTTCCCGTTGCGCCAGGGCGCCCGGACGCTTTTGTACCGCTTTTGAAAGCCGGTACAATATTGTGCGTTTTCTTGAAAAGTCCCGCCAGGCCCGACACACCACAACCATAATAACTATATCCATTTGCATCAATCGTTCCGGCATGGCCTGATGGCACCGTTCTTGCGGTGCATGATGTAAAGTCGATTCTTTTTTAGGATCGCTTTAAGCTAAACGGTTGATGGAGATTCAGGCCATGGAGATGATTTCGCAACGGATGATCTTTGGAAGCGAAGCGTTCAATATCGCCGCCCGTGCCACCGACAGATGCCACGTACAACCTGTTGGCGGGGTTTCGGGGCCGGGAAAGCAATCTGTTCCGCAGCCGGATGATCTATTGATGGATCTCGAATCGACCCGGTTGATGGAGGAGCGCTACTGCATCAAGGAAGAAGGTCTCTTCTGAATCCCTGCCCGCCCTCATCCACGTGCCTCCTCCACCCCCGTGCCATGCATGATGTCGGCCGTGGCAGTTAAGGTACTCCGGGGTGACGTGAATATTTTGGCCGCACCGTCCTCGATCTGATCCAGGCCAAGAGGTACGCGGCGATGACAACTCTTTGAGAAAAAGGCAGCGGTTCTTAATACTTGGCGGGATAAATGCCCATCATCCCCCGAACCGGGCTGATTTCATCAAGAAGGATGGGGAGGAAGAATGCTGAATCCAATCAATGCGGGCGACACCGCCTGGGTGTTGGTTTGCTGCTCGCTGGTTCTGTTGATGACGCCTGCCCTCGCGCTGTTTTACGGGGGGATGGTCCGCCGGAAAAACGTCCTTTCCACGCTGACCCTGAGTTATACCTTTATGGCCCTGATCGGGGTGCAGTGGTTGCTCTACGGCTATTCTCTCGCCTTCGGCGAGGACATCCAGGGAATCATTGGCGGGTTGAATTTCCTGGGCTTCAACGGTGTCGGCGCGCTGCCCAATCCGGACTACAGCAAGACTATTCCGCATGGACTTTTCGCCGCCTTTCAGATGATGTTTGCGGTCATCACCCCGGCGCTGATCACCGGCGCCTTCGTCGAACGTGTGAAATTCAAAAGCTTTCTCCTGTTCAGCCTGCTCTGGGCCACGCTGGTCTATGATCCCCTTTGCCACTGGGTCTGGGGGCAGGGAGGATGGCTGAAGGCGCTGGGCGTTCTGGATTTCGCCGGGGGAACGGTGGTGCACATCGCGGCCGGTTTTTCGGCCTTGGCCTTTGCGCTGGTGATCGGGCCGCGCAAGGGGTTCGGCAAGTCTCCGATGGAGCCAAACAATATACCGTTCACAGTCCTGGGGGCCGGATTGCTGTGGGTGGGCTGGTTCGGTTTCAACGCCGGCAGCGCCCTCGCCGCGAACGGCGTGGCGGTGAACGCCCTGCTGACCACCAACACCTCGGCCGCGACGGCCGGTCTGGTCTGGATGATGCTCTCCTGGCTGGATGGCCGGCCCAGCCCCCTGGGGATCGCCACCGGCATGGTCGTCGGTCTGGCAGCGGTTACCCCCGCTTCCGGCTATGTGACGCCGATGGCAGCTATGGTGATCGGGGCGGTCGCCGCACCCCTGTCCTATTACACCATGCGTTTTCGGGACCGGCACAGACTGGACGAGTCCCTCGATGTATGGGCCTGTCATGGCATGACGAGCACCTGGGGCATGATCGCCGCCGGTCTTTTCGCCACGACGGCCGTCAACGCTGACGGCGCCAACGGCCTGTTTTTCGGCAATCCCGGACAGATCGGCGTTCAGCTTCTGGCTGTTGTTGTCACGGTGGCCTTCAGTTTCGGGATGACCTATGTGCTGGCCAGGCTGCTCCGCGCGAGCATCGGGCTGCGGGTCACCGTCATGGAGGAGGAGGTCGGTCTGGATATCAGCTCCCACGGAGAGCGGTCCTACTCGTAAACCTGCCGCATTGGATACCCCGGAGATTGTATCATGCTGAAGAAGATTGAAGCCATCATTCGTGAAGACAAGGTCAACGATGTCAAGGACGCGCTGAGCGAAATCGGCATCGTGGGTCTAAACATATTTGAAATCCGGGGGCATGGACGCCAGGGCGGCATCAAGCTGGCGGGTCGTTCAGGAACCTACATGGTGGACATGCTTCCCAAGATCCAGGTCAACATCGTCCTGAGCGATCGCAATCTGGAGGCAACGATCGAGGCAATCCTCCGCTCCGCCTATACCGGCGAACAGGGGGACGGACTGATCTTTGTCTATCCCGTGGAGGAGGTGATCCGCATCCGCACCCGGGAACGGAGCCAGGAAGCGATGATTTATCCCGGCGACATCGATGAAAGAAAAGGCGGTGTGCGTCTTCCTTCCCCCGCGGAATCATCCCCCGGAAAATGACCGGGAAATATCGCGATGGCTTTGGGGTGCATCCGGAGATTCGCCGGCAGACTGTCAATTCAAGGCATATTTGAGCCTGTTCCGGACAAGCCCGTCTCATCGCCTCTTGTTCATGATTCGTTATTCCTAAATATATTCATCCCAGGAGTATTCAGGGTCCCGATAAAGGTGATCGTCATTCATTTCCGCTTGAAATGATGTAAGCCTATCAAAATCACCGGATGCTACCTTACAGGAAGATATACTTTTTTCACAAGTACGCTTAAACCGGACGGACCGGTTTTCAAGAAGATCGCCAACTGAAATGCGTTTATGATCCGCGGGTCCAATGGACGGCAAGCCAGACCGTTTCCTGTTCCGGATCCGTCCGCTCCACCCGGTGGCGGACACGCCGGGGAATGAAGAGATGATCGCCGGGCTTGAGATCGATCGTCCGGCCGTCATCGAAACCCAGCGTGGCGCTTCCCGAAACGAGTAGGACCCACTCCTCCGTCTGCTGATCGTACCAGAAACCCTCGGGCGAGGTATAGCCCCGGGAGATGATCCGCTCGATCCGGAAGGTCTCTGTCCGCAGGATCTCCTGAAAAAACTCCTCCGGCATCTCCGAGGGAATGCCGGCAAACAGGTTGTGGACTGCAATCATCGCGCAAATCTCCTTACACGATTGGCTGCTTTCATAATTTGAGAAGGCATTATATTTCCACAGGGTGGCCCTCTCCCTCATGATCCTGGCAGGTCATCCGCTCCTGGGAGAAGGAGGCCTGGATGATGTATCGGGCCAGGGTTTCCACTGCTGTTTCATCATTCGGCCAGACTCGCAGTCACGGTAGAGTGTTGGCCTATTCGAGTATCACAACCGCGTCGATGTACAGCTCGTAATCCTCGTTTTCATTGAGATCGTGCACGCGGACCTTCTCAACCTCGCCCTCGCCCAAAACGGCGATGAGTTCGGCCTCGTAGATGACCTTCACGTCCGACCGCTTGAGCGGAGTGCGCGGGTCGTCCTTGGAAGAAGGCTCTTTGGTCGAGGACATGAAGATGACCCTGCCCGTATGCTTGGTCAGATCGAGCGCAACGTCAACGGAGGGTTTGCCCCTGTCAACGATCAGGACCCTCTTGTCAACAAACGCCTTGGGGTCCTCGACCCTGCGGTAAACGCCCTTGCCGAGCAGCGCTTCTGCGCCCTCGATGGCGGGTGGTTTGGCAGCGGGCAGCCCGCAGGAGGAGCGAACTTCGCCGGCCTTGGGGGGCTCCGGCGTCTCCCCACGGCGGCCCGCACGCCACGACTTGATGGCGTCGTGGAGCGCATCCGCGGCCAGGTTGGAGCAGTGCATCTTGATCGGCGGCAGCCCATCGAGAGCGTCTGCGACGTCATTGCGGGTGACCTTCATGGCCTCGTCGAGGGTCATGCCCTTGACGAGTTCGGTCGTCATGCTCGACGTGGCGACGGCCGAACCGCAGCCAAACGTCTGGAACTTGATGTCCACGATGCGGTCATCGCTGACGCGGATGTACATGTACATCAGGTCGCCGCAGACGGGGTTGCCTACCTTGCCCACGGCCACGTCAGGGCCATCAAGGGCGCCCACATTGCGGGGGTTGCGGAAGTGGTCAAGCGTCTTCTCGCTGTAGCTGGTCGATTTCATGCCATTGCCTCTTTCTCATAGAGTGGCGATAGACTGCGCAACCTCTCGACGATGCCCGGCAGGACCTCAAGCACGCGGTCCGCGTCGCTGGGCCTGCTCCACCTGCCGAAGGTGAACTCCAGCGAGCCGTGCGCCTCCTCGTGGAGCAGCCCGCAGGAGATAAGCGTGTGTGAGGGCTCGAGCGTCTTCGACGAGCACGCGGAGCCTGTTGAGACCGCGATGCCCTTGTCCTTCAGAGACAGCAGCAACGACTCGCCCTCGATGGCATCGAACCGAAAATGCGCGTTGTTGGGGAGCCTCTCCCTGGGGTGGCCGTTTAGATGCGACTTGGGAATCCGGCCGAGAACGCCCTCGATGAGCCGGTCGCGGTAGTGCGCGAGCCTGAGAACCTCCGCCGGCATCTCGGAGGCCATGATATCCGCTGCGGCCGCCATGCCCACGATGCCGGGCATGTCTTCGGAGCCGGACCGCAATCCCCTCTCCTGGCCGCCACCCGGCATGATGGGCGCGATGTTCACGTTCCTTCGGATGTAGAGTGCGCCCAGGCCTTTGGGGCCATAGATGTCGTTGGCGGAGAGTGTCAGCAGATCGACAGGGACTTTGCGCACGTCGATCGGCACGAGGCCCTCGGCCGCAACCGCGTCGCTATGCAGCGCGATGCCCTTGCCATGCAGCACATCGGCGATCTCCTGCATGGGCTGGACGGTGCCGATCTCGCTGCTCGCCCAGCCGATGCTCACGAGGATTGTCGTGTCGATGATCTTCTTGCGGAGCTTCTCGACGCTCACCCGGCCGTACTGGTCGACCCCCACCTTGCTGACCTTGAAGCCCTGCTTTTCTATTGCCTTGGCGATGTTGTGGACCGAGATGTGCTCGCTTTCCGCGATGACGATGTGGTCGCCCCGCTTGCGGTTGCGGGTGACGTATCCGATAATGGCAAGGTTATTCGATTCGGTCGCACCCGATGTGAAGATGAGTTCGTCCTTGTTCGCGCCGATGAACTGCGCAACCCTTTCACGGGACCTCTCGAGGGCGTCCGTGGCCTCGTCGCCGTCGAGGTGCAGCGAACTGGGATTGCCGAAGCGTTCGGTGAACCAGGGGCGCATCGCGTCGACTACCCGGGGGTCGACAGGCTTCGACGACTGGTAGTCCAGGTAGACCTGCGCGGGCATTCCAAACCTCCCTATCCCTCTTAGAACCACATCGCGGCGCCCGCGTCAAGCGCGAGGTCATTGAGCGTACCCGCGCCGACAATCTTGACGCCGGGGATGAGCGCGACCTTGTCCCAGCCCAGCATCTGCTTGGATGCCTCGCAAACGTAGAACTCAACGCCCATCTTCATGGCCTTGTCCATCATCTCCTTCACGGTCGGGAACGACCCCATCTTGATAGCCTCGGCTGCGCCGGGCAGCAGGATTTTGAGTCCCATGCCCAGGTAGTAGACCTTGGCATTGAGCCCCATGGCCGTGGCCGTCTGCGCCAGCACAAGCGGCGAATACTGCCTCTCGGGCGCGTCACTCGTCTGAACATACAGGATAAACTTCTTCTCAGGCATGCCTATCATCTCCTTTTCCGGTCGATCGCGACCCCCCACGAAAGGTCACTCGTTCCTCTTGATCAAGAATCGCATGCGGTCGTCGTCCTTTTCGTAGGATACGACCTCGTGGCCTGCACGCTTGGCGAATCTCTTGAGATCCTCCTCCGCCGCCGGGTCGTCCGTGATGACCTCCAGAATCTCGCCCGGCTTGATCTGGTCAATATTCTCCCGTGTCTGAAACAGTGGCTCGGGGCAATACAGTCCCAGACAGTCGAGCGTCCTGGCGGCTTTGACAGCCTCTTTCATACCCAACGCCTCTGCATACGTTTAGAGTAAATCAGGCCTTCCACAGTGCGTGCAGGTTGCAGTATGCCCGCGCTGTCATTGCAGCAGCTTTCACGGGAAAGACGGCTTCCGGCGCCTGACCAGGTTTGAGAAACTGACGACAGACTTTGCCGTCGGCAATCATCTCGATCCACTCGATATAGTGTTTCTCCTCCATAGGATGGGCTACGCTTCCCACTTTCACCTTCACTCCGTCCGGCATTTTCTCGATAACGGGAACATGCTTCTCACGCGAGGCATCGGTGGTATTTTCCGTTAATAATTGCATCGGTTGGCCGCAACATAATAGATCCCCGTCACCGGCGTGAAGGACCTCCACGATATTCCCACAAACCGCGCATTTATAAATTCCTGACTGTTTGGTCATTGTCTTCTCCTTTCCAAGTGCATAAGATAAAAGATCTCTCGTTGGGGTCATGCCAAACCATACGCTATACAGACCCTGTTCCCTTGTGTCGCCGGGTTGCTTGTCGTTTCCCCGATCATAGAGCGGGTAATCCCTGAGAGGGATCAGCTATTGCCTGTCCTTCGACGCCCCCACCCGCGCTTTTTTAAAACAGATTGAATTGATAACGCATAGCTTTTTCACGGTGGGAGTATATGAAGAAGTATTTTGTGTGTCAAGAGGAGTTTGAGCATCAAAATCAGCGGATGCTTGACCGGAATAAACAAGGTCTCTGAACCTGTTCTTCGGAGTCCCCAAAAGGACCGTCGGCGTCACCCGACCAGGGTCTGCTCCCGAAGGCGCTTCTCCGGGAAGAACCAGACAAGGCCGATACTGAAGAGCGGGATCAGGGCCAGGCCGCAGAGGACCGTCCGGATCGAGAAAAGGTCGGCCATGCTGCCCACGAGGGGCGCCATCATCCCCCCCAGCCCCTGCCCGAGCCCCATCATCAGGCTGGAGACCATCGACTTGCCCTGCGGCGCCAGCTTCTGCGCCATGACAAGCCCCAGGGGCAGTGTCGCGAAAATCAGGAACCCCGCCAGCGCGGCGCTCGGATAAACCCATTTCCCCGGCAGGAGGAGCATCAGAAAAAGGGCCGGGGTAACCAGGACGAAGGTGACATAGAAAATCGGTTTGTAACCGATCCGGTCGGAGAGGTGGCCGGAGAGGAGGCCACTCACGGCCCCCGCCACCGTGAAGAGGGAGATCACCAGACCGATGGACATGAGAGAGTGGCCCTCCCGGACGTAGAGAATGGGGACGAAGGTCAGGAAGGACTGGGCCACGAAGGTGCGCAGAACCATGACCACCCAGATCAATAGAACCGGCTTCCACGCTTCTCCGAAGGCCTCCCGAACCGCGCCGAAAAATCCCTGCCCCCGGAGCCCCTCCGCGAGCGGCCGGGGGGTGATCTTGAACAATAGGGCCATCACGGCGAGCCCCGGAATCGCCGTCCAGGGGGTGGCCTCCAAACCCCAGCGGCTGACGAGCCAGGCGATGCAGAGCGGTCCGACGCCGAAGGCGAAGGTCCCTCCCATGTTGAAAATCGACATGGAAAGGCCAAAACGGCGGCCGGCGTAGTTTGCGATCATCCCCGCCATGGAGGGATGGAACATCGAGGACCCGATCGATCCGATTGCGACAAAGAGCAGAAGCTCCCAGAAGGAGTGCGCCCAGCCGACCAGGGCGATGAAGATGATGGAAAGAAGCGGTCCGCCGATGATAAAGATCCGCGACGGATAGCGGTCGGCAAAATAACCCACGCCCGGCTGGACGATAAAGGCGAGCATCCGCATCATCCCGGTGATCAGACCGACCTGAGCCAGCGACAGCGCAAATTTGTCCACGAAGACCGGAAGGAGCGGGCTTATGAAAGAGCCATAGAAATCACCCGTGAAGTGGATCAGGGTGAGGGCGAAGATCACTTTGACGTCGGTCTGGTTTCGCTCGGTCATTTCAAAATGATCACGCCTTCAGCTTTTACGGGCCGTGCGGATCGCATCCGCAAAATTCTTTCTGAGGATGGTGACATCATGTCCCAATGTAATGACTTGAGCCCTTTTTTTCCACGACGCCACGGTTTCGGCGAAGTCCGGAGCGGTCGGATCCAGGTTGACCGATATCCATTTTCCCCGACTTCTGGCGGTATCAAAGATCTTCTCCTCCAGAGCCAGAACCGACGGGTGATTTTTTTGCCCGGTCAGCCCCAGCGCATTCGCCAGATCTCCTCTTCCACTGCCGATCATATCAATCCCGTCCACACTCAATGTCTTTTCGAGATGATCGGCCGCCTCTTTGCTTTCGATCTGGACGCCCAGCAGGATCTCCTCGTTCGACCATTTTGCATAATCCCCGCTGCTGATCGCCCCATAGCGGGTAACCCTTGAAGCGGCGAATGTGCCCCGCTCCCCAACCGGGGCAAAGTGGACGGCATCCACCACCGACCGGGCCATCTCTGGCGTGGACACGTCGGGCACGAAGAGGCCCATGGCGCCCGCTTCCAGGATTTTCGCGATCAGGTGCGGATCGTTGTCCACGCGGACCATCGGGATGACGCCGCTGGCTTCCGCCGCCCGGATCATATGGGCGATGGTCGGCAAATCAACGGCGCTGTGGCAGACGTCGATGCGGACGAAATCAAAACCGGCATACCCCGCCAACTCCACCATCATGGGTGAAGGGACCGCGATGTACAACCCGAATACGGTCTCTCCATTCCGGATTGCCTGCTTTACCGGATTTATTTTCAGCGTCATCGTCAATGCTCCTTATTATCATTTTAAATTCACGATAAGGAATCGACCACTCTATCGGTCTTTCGGCAGCCTCATGCGACGCGGTTGAGGGGTTGACCGCCGCCCAGAACATGGACCAATTGCTGAGCAGTGACCAGAGAACTCTTCTCCTGGGTCTCGCGGGTTCCACCCCCGGCATGAGGGGTGGCGACAACGTTCGGTAAACTTACCAACGGGTTATCCGTCGTCGGCGGCTCCTTCTTGAATACGTCGAGTCCGGCCCCCAAAAGACGGCCGGACTTCAGCGCGTCATAAAGCGCTTCCTCATCAACAATCTCGCCGCGCGATACGTTCACCAGGACAGCGGTTTCTTTCATGAGCCCCAGTTCACGGCGCCCGATCAAATGCCTTGTTTCCGGTGTCAAAGGCGTGTGGATGGTCAATAAATCGACTCGCGGCAGGAGTTCATCCAGAGACGAAACGCGCTCATGGGGGATATCCGGCCAACGGCCGGCGGGTATGTACGGGTCATAGGCAAGGATCTTCGCGTTGAAGGCGCCGTGATATTTGCGCGCGATCCGGGTGCCGATATTGCCCATTCCGATCACGCCGACGGTCTTTTCCCAAAGCTCGATACCGAGAAAGTCTATCCTTTTCACAACCTTCCCGGCGCGGATGAGGCGATCGAATTCCGCCACGCGCCTCGTCACGGCAAGGGCAAGGGCAAGTCCCAGTTCGGCAACCGCCTCGCTGTTCACGCCGGGTGTGTTGCAGACGATAACGCCGTGCGCCTTGGCCGCGACCAGATCGATGAGATTGACGCCGACACCCTGTTTCGCAACGACTTTCAATTTTTTCGCCTTGGCAAAATCTTCCGCCGTGAGCGGCGTTACACGCACCATAAGACCATCGGCGTCTTCATGCCAGTTTTTGACGCGAGGGTCGTCCCATCGCACCACATCCGCATGTTGGGTTAAAAACTCAACGCCGGACGAAACAAAATGATCAAGAATGTAGATTTTCATGCTGATCCTCTCTCCTTTCATCGAAGAACCGGCAGCGATTGGGAATCATCTTGGCGACAATGCCCGTCAGAGATCGATCGGGATACCCAGATCCTTCCCGAGGGCGCGCAGTTCTGCGGCTACTTTGGCCTGCAAAAGAATCCCTTTCCCCTTGCGTTCTTGCACCCTGATGTGCTCCGGCTCGCCCGGCACATAGATCACTTCGGTTCCCCTGGATTTTTTCGAGGACTTGATCTCATCGATATAGGCGTCCATCCGGGCTTTGAAGGCGGCCACATCGGTGAAGGCGGAAAGGGCGATGGCCATGAAGCTGTGGGCGGTCCCGGCCGGATCGACATCCTGGTCGAGACCCTTGACCCGTGGGCCGTAGTTGGAATCCGTGAGTACACCGGTCAGGAGATCCACCATCAAGGTGATGCCATAACCCTTGTAGCCGCCAATAGCCAGTAGGATCCCTTTGAGGGCCGCTGTTGGATCCGTGGTCGGCTCGCCGTGCTCATTGAGCGCCCACCCTTCGGGGACCGGTCTTCCCTCCTTTTGGAGGATGCGGATCTTTCCGGCTGCCACGATGCTGTTGGCCATGTCCAGCACAACGGGGGGCCGCTTTCCGGCAGGCACAGCCACGCACCAGGGGTTGTTCCCCAAGAGCTTTTCGACGCCGCCGGTGGGGGCGAGACGGGGAGAGGCGTTGGTGAACGCAAGGCCGATCATATCATGGTCCAGGGCCATCATGGGGTAGTAGGCGGCGGCGCCAAAATGGTTGCTGTGACTGACGGCCACATAGGAAACCCCAGCCTCCCTGGCCTTGCGGATGGCGATCTCCATGGCCCGGTAACTGATCACCTGGCCGATGCCGTCGTGCCCGTTCAGCAGGGCGGTGGCAACCGTCTCTTTCTCCGTTGTGAGGTTCACGGAGGGCGACATCGCGCCTCCCTTCAGCCTGGCGGCGTAGAGGGGCAGACGAAGAACGCCGTGGGTATCGACGTCCCGAAGATTCGCCGTCACGAGGGTATTGGCCGTGATCTCGGCCTCCTCGCGGGGGACACCCAGTTTTTGGAGAACCTGGGTGCAGAAGGTCTCGAGTTGATCATGTCTTGCCATCACCTTTGGGCTTGCCGTTACTTCTTCGACCATGGGAAAATCCTCCTCCAATTTGTGCTCAGCAGACAAAAAAATATCCTGGCTCCCGATCATCCGGACTGCCAGAAGCCGGACCCAAGCATACCCGTTGCAGACAACACTCTGACTTCCGTCATGGTCTATACCTCTCCTCTGATGATGACATGCCCTTATGGCACGCGCGCAGATTATAGCGACGCATCATGTCTGTCAAGTGCTTTCCTTCTTTTGCTCCTCACAGGGGATTGATTTTTCTTGACAAACAACTCCCAATGAGATAGACAACCCACAGTTTAGGCAGGATCATGTCCCCGGAGCCCGAAGGCTGTTGGGGTTTTTTTTAACGCACGCATCGCCGTCACCTTCAGGATAAAAGGCGGGCAACGGGCGCAAGGATGTATGGGAATGGAAAATGGTATGGCTATTCAATCTGTCGGCCTCTTGGAGAAGCCGGCCGAAGTTCAAACACAGATCCTAAAGGCGGATCGACGACGGAAGCAGGAGATCGATCAGCGCCGGACCTTCGGCATCATCAGCCACCCCGACGCGGGGAAGACGACGCTCACCGAAAAACTCCTCCTCTTCGGCGGGGCGATCCAGCTTGCCGGCGCGGTCAAGGCAAGAAAGGCCGGCCGGCACGCCATGAGCGACTGGATGGCGATCGAAAAGGAGCGGGGGATCTCCGTTACGACGTCGGTCATGAAGTTCCACTACGACGCCTTCGAGATCAACCTCCTCGACACCCCCGGCCACCAAGACTTCTCCGAGGACACCTACCGGGTCCTCACCGCCGTGGACAGCGCGCTGATGGTGATCGACAGCGGCAAGGGGGTCGAGCCGCAGACGGAGAAGCTCATGGAGGTGTGCCGGATGCGCAACACCCCGATCATGACCTTCATCAACAAGCTCGACCGGGACGGCATGGCGCCGATGGAGATCCTCGCCAACATCGAGGACAAGCTCCAGATCGAGTGCGCGCCGCTCTCCTGGCCGATCGGCATGGGAAAGGATTTCAAAGGGGTTTACAACCTCTATCGGAAGTCGCTCCACCTCTTCACGCCGGGGAAGGACAGCCGGAAGGAGACGGGGATCACGATCAACGATCTCGAAGATCCCAAGCTGGACGAACTCCTGGGAAGCCAGGCGGAACGGCTTCGGGAGGAGATCGCGCTCATCGAGGGGGCGGCCAATCCTTTTTCGCATGCGGAGTACCTGAAAGGCAACCAGACCCCTGTCTTTTTCGGTAGTGCAATCAACAACTTCGGGGTCCGGGAGCTCCTCGACGCCTTCGTGGAGATGGCCCCCGCCCCCGGCCCGCGGCCGACGACCACCCGGATGGTCTCGCCGCTGGAGGAGCCGTTCTCCGGCTTCGTCTTCAAGATCCAGGCGAACATGGATCTGGCCCACCGCGACCGGATCGCCTTCTTCCGGATCTGCTCGGGGAAGTTCATCCGCGGGATGAAGGTGTTCCACCACCGGATCGGCCGCGAGATCGTTATCTCCAATGCAACGATTTTCATGGCCCAGGACCGGACCAACGTCGAAGAGGCCTGGCCGGGCGACATCATCGGCATCCACAACCACGGGACGATCCAGATCGGCGACACGTTCACCGAGGGAGAAACCTTGCAGTTCACCGGGATCCCCAATTTCGCCCCGGAGCACTTCCGGCGGGTCCGGGTCAAGAACTCGCTCAAGATCAAGCAGCTCCAGAAGGGGCTCGCCCAGCTCTCTGAAGAGGGGGCGGTCCAGGTCTTCCGGCCGCTCTTCGGCAACGACTACATTTTGGGCGCGGTCGGCGTCCTTCAGTTCGACGTGACGATGGCCCGCCTCAAGAGCGAATACGGCGTGGACGCCTCCTACGAGACGATCGACTACGCCGCGGCCCGCTGGATTGCCTGTGATGACCCCAAGCGCCTTTCCGAGTTCGAGAAGAAGTGCCAGGCGAACCTCGCCCGGGACGCCGACGGCCACCTGACCTACCTCGCCACAAGCGAGTGGCGCCTCGGCTTCATCATGGAGGAGTGGCCCGACATCGCATTCCGCAAGACCCGCGAACACACATGAACGCATGAAGATGGCATCGCGCAAAACGCGTTGCACATTACGAATGGTGACCATCTGCCCAGGAACGCCACCGAGCCTTCCATGCGTCGCGAAAAACTGCCGGTAAATTTTCTTGAATTTCAAATGATTCCAGGGTAGCATCACCAAACGTCCACAGGCATGGAAAATGTGCTTCCGATCCACAATGCGGAAGCATACCGATTTCTTTTCGAGGCTTCGGCAGTCATGACGATCAAAGAACTTTCCAAACGGGAAAGGGCAGCTCTGCTGGCGTTCCACTCCCTTCTTCAAAAACCTGGAACGGGAGGGGCTCCCGATATGAATGAAGACCTCCCGGAACTCGGGAGGGTCGAGGAACTGCGCGAGGCGGCCGTGCAGTTTATCGGTGCGATTGAAACAGGATTAAGAACCGAGCAGTAGAATCAGACAGAATTGCCCAAAGACGTTGACAGTTCGCAAAACGCAAGACAACAGAAAGGAGTTCATTATGAGTGCAAAGAAAATATTGATGCTCGTCGGCGACTACGTGGAAGACTACGAGGTAATGGTGCCCTTCCAGGCACTCTTGATGGTGGGGCATACCGTTCATGCGGTCTGTCCCGACAAGAAGGCAGGCGAGAAGGTGCGCACCGCGGTACACGATTTTGAGGGAGACCAGACCTACAGCGAAAAGCCCGGTCACAACTTTGTGCTGAATGCTACTTTTGCAGAGGTCAAGGCCGAAGACTACGACGCGCTGGTCATCCCCGGTGGGCGCGCACCGGAATACATTCGCATGAACGAGACAGTGCTGAAGATGGTGCGGCACTTTTCGCAAGCAAACAAGCCCATTGCATCCATCTGCCACGGCGCACAGGTGCTGGCCGCAGCCGGAGTCATTAAGGGCAAAGCCTGCGCCGCTTATCCGGCGGTGGGGCCAGATGTAACTTGCGCGGGCGGCAAGTATGTAGATATTCCAGTGGACAAGGCCCACGTGGACGGCAAGTTGGTGACCGCGCCGGCCTGGCCTGCTCATCCTGATTGGCTCGCCAAATTCCTGCAAGTGCTGGGAACGAAGATTGAACCATAGTGCGAAGATGTGAACTGCGTAAAACAACGCCGAATGCTGGCGTTATAAGATGCCCAATCGGGTAGCCGGGGGGTTATTCTCCCCCCGGCCCCCGCTTAGGACGAGACCCCGGTCCGCAGCCGACGACTCCCCCGGATGGTCTCCCCGCTGGAGGAGACCCCTTCTGGTTTCGTACTTGACATTTACTACGATAATATGATAAGTACGCTTCCATGATATCAAGACCCTTCTGGCTCAACCGCATCGAAAACGCCTGGCGGGAAGCGCCGATCTGCTGGCTCGCCGGGGTGCGGCGCGCGGGGAAAACCACATTGGCAAAGAGTCTCGGCGAGGAGCGGATGGACTATGTCAACTGCGATCTTCCGGTCACACGCGACAGGGTTGTCGATCCCGAGCTTTTCTACCGCAATTGCACCCGCCCCGTGGTCGTCTTCGACGAGGTGCATCAGTTGCCAGACCCGAGCATGGTTCTGAAAATCGGGGCCGATCTGTTTCCCCATTTGAAAATCATGGCCACGGGTTCGTCCACCCTTGCCGCAAGTCGAAAATTCCAGGATACGCTGACGGGAAGAAAGCGTCTCGTCCGTCTTCCCCCGATCCTCTGGGACGAGCTCGACGCCTTCGACAAAACACCGCTTCTCAAGAGACTCTACCACGGCGGCCTTCCCCAGACCATGCTATCCGAAACCAAGGAACCCGGCTTCTACCGGGAATGGATCGACTCGTTTTTCGCCCGCGACATCCAGAGGCTTTTCGCCTTCCGCAATCCGGACAAGTTTACCCTGTTTTTCGAGTACCTCATGCGACAGAGCGGCGGCCAGATGGAGACGACCAAGGCTGCGAGTTCCCTCGGGATCAGCCGGCCGACCGTGGAAAGCCATTTGCGGGCGCTGGAGATCACCCACGCCGTGACGCTGGTTCGCCCTTTTTTTGGCGGCGGCAGCAAGGAGATCGTCCGAATGCCCAAGGTTTATGGGTTCGACACGGGCTTTGTCGGTTTCTGCCGGGGATGGGAACCGCTGAGACCGGATGATTACGGGATCCTCTGGGAACACCTCGTCCTGGAATATCTGCAGGCGCATCTTCCCGACCGGACCATTCAGTATTGGCGAGACGCCGACGGCCGGGAGATCGATTTCATCCTGGTGCGGAACCGCGATGAAGTGGACGCCATCGAATGCAAATGGAGCCCGGATCATTTCAATGCCGATGCCCTGAAAATATTCCGGGGCTTCTACGGCCGGGGCGTAAACTATCTCGTCTGCCCCGTTCCGGCGCCCGGTTACCGGAAACGAATTTCAGAGATGGAGATTCAAGTCTGCAATCCGGATGGGTTGTTGGGCTGAAGAAAAATGATATCATCCGGTTCATGGAAAGATCGCGTCAAGGCCCTGAAGCGGGAGACTTTCACCCTCTACCTGGCCTGCCGCCACCCCCGCGTCCCCTGGTACGCGAAGCTCCTCGCCCTGATCGTCGTCGCCTACGCATTGAGTCCGATCGATCTGATCCCGGACTTCATCCCCGTGCTGGGATACATAGACGACCTGGTTCTGATCCCGCTCGGGCTCATGCTCGTGATCCGTCTCATCCCTGCGGATGTCCTCGCGGAATGCCGTCAGAAATCGGAGGAAATCGTCGGAAGAGCGACCCGGGCGGGGAAGATCGCGGCCGTCGTGATCGTTGCGATTTGGCTTATCACCGCGGCGCTCGTCGTTTGGCTGCTCCTCCGGGCGGCGGATTGATGCGGCTCGTAACCTCTGCGAAGCATTCGGTTTTCACCTTGTCTCCCAAGGGGAGGGTGAGCAAAGGGTCATTCCTCTTTGATCAGATCGTACAGCAGACGGTCCATGGGTTCGATGAGGCGCTTGAAATGTCCCCCATGACTCATCGCCGATGCGAAGAGCTCATGCCTCAGACGACTGATCTCCACATCTGCGCACTCCACGGGGGAAAGAGAAGCGTTCATCATGTACAATCGCTCCTTGATCAGAAGGCGCTTTGCCTTTTCGCAAAAGGGGATGAGTTGCCCCCAGATCTCCTTCAGGTCCTCTTCCCAGCGCGATGGATCGATCGCTTCCGGAAGCGCCGGCCAGCCGTCAGGACCGGAAGCGCTGGGGTTGTTGAGAATTCTTTTAATCTCCCCGACCATTGCAGCCAGCGTGGAGTACTCCAGACCCCGGACGCCCCGTCGCCATTGGAGAAGCAGGGGATTCCGCCAATACCACAGGAAGTTTCTCGCACCTGTAGCGATCAGCTCGGTGATGGCCGCGTGGATTTCTTCGACCGAGTCAAGAATGTTCTTCGGAACACCCTTAAAGGACCGTCCCTGCTCACACTCCGCTTCCATCGGAGGATCAGAAGGACGGCATGAAGCCAAATGGCTCCAGAGATTTCGCAGAACGGCGGCGCCGTTCCGGTCTCCGGGCGTATCGAAATGGACCAGTGACAGGATCACCTTCCCGCGGCCGAACCGTCCCTCCAGAACCCCGGGCTCACCGCGCAAACGCGACGGGTCCAAAAGAATACCATAGCGCTGCTCCAACTTGGACCAGCCGATGATCTCTCCGTCCACGACATTGATATCCGCGCTGAAAGCGTCGGCTTGCGCCTCTTCATAGCTCGCAAGTACCTTAATATTCTGATCCTCGACCTGAAACTGGGAAGGCCACCAGACGAAGAATACGGGGGTATCGATCTCTTGCCACATCGCGTGCCCGGCGCAGGAGAAACGGATAGGGCCGCTGAAGCTGGGGACCCTGTCTCTCGGGGGCTTCCTTTTGATCGGCAGGAGACCAAGCCCGTTTTCCGTGGCCATTCCTGCACCACCGCAGATCCCCAAGTAATTGCCTCCTCCCGCTACAAAACGCCGGATCTCCTCCATCCCCTGATCTCCAAGGGCGTTGATCTTGTTCGACGCCCAGCCGCCCGGGACAAAGATCATCCGGTAATGGGAGAGCCCCCCTGCCCGTATATCCTCCGACCGGAGAAGGTCGAAAGGCAGTCCCGCCTCCTTGAGCGCCCGCCAGGCCATCAGTCCCCAGAGGAGCGATTCGTCCCAGAACAGAGCGCAGGATCTATTCGGAAGTTTTTCTGCCTCGTGAAGGGTATGATCGATGTTCACGGCCGCCCTATCTCCTTTATCTCGATATTCATGACACAGTGATATCCACAAAGTGATTTATATCTATTTTCGCTCTTTTATTCCAAGCAAAAATCGCATAACCTCAAAAGGAAAGTGAATGAATGACAAGCCCCAGCAGAAAATCCGTCCTGCAGGCAAAGTCATTCATTTTTTTCTTGCAAACAAGCAATTGCTCTGCTATACATGTCTCTGCAATTCAGACAGTAGCGATCTCCCACCATCCGGATTTCCCAGATAGCTCGTAAGCCCGCCGTAGGTCTTGATTCCAGCAATCAAGAGATCATTGCACCTCTGCATTAAAAATATTTTTTGAGGGGGTTCATTTTTTTGTTGACTTTTATTCCAAAATCTGTATGTTGTTTAATTATGGGCATACAGAAGAAAGCAGAGCGAGAAAAATTCAGTCAGCTTCGGCAGACTCTTCTTCACTTGGCCGGCGAGATCGAGGGACTCGTCAAACCGGTCTTTTCCGATCGGCCGGTGATAAAAGGGACGGTCTATGAGCTGAAACGTAAATGTGGGAAGCTGGGCTGTAAATGTGCTCGGGGGGAACTCCATACGCGCATGGTGGTCAGCGCCAGCGAAAGAGGCAAGACCAGATTACAGGTCATTCCCCATGGATCTCTCGTTGAGGTTCAGACGAAAGTGAGACGTTATCAAGATCTCCGGCGGGTTCGAGCCCGACTGGGAGATATTTATCGGAAGATGCTCAAGGTGATGGATGAGATGGAAGCAATGCGCCGGGAGGAAGTCTCTTCCCCGGATAGGAAGGGAACTTGATAGATGGGACTGGTGATCTTCGAGCAGAACAAGCCTTTCATTGTACAGTCTCTTCGGAACGGAGAGTTTGACTATATAGAGGCGGCCAGTGAGGTGTTTGAGGCCGATTTTTTCCGTTTCATCAAAGCCCGGGCTCTTCTTGATGAGCTTGCCAAGACCTATCCCAAACCACGGAAGAAGGAGGATGTGCCATTCTGGTTTTATGTTGCCAGCAATCTATCCATGCGGTTGCACGGTGTGCACGCTTTCGATGCGTTTCCCATGGTAGTGCGTAGCGGAGGGATGCTTCAGGCCTTTGGCCCCCAGGCAGGTCGCAAGACCGTTCATCCCGAAACGGGGGATACGACGATCTTCTGTGAGGGCTTTAACCAGAAGAATCTCTATGACCGGCAGACTCCTTGTGATCAAGATTTTTTACGAAAGGTAGCCAAGGATACCGATGCCCAAGCCTTGATGAGATGGTTTGGCGAGGATGGGGTTCAAGTGTTTCAGCGCCGACGGGCTTTTGATCGAGAAGGCATTTTTATCGGGGATGCCTCCTACTTGTTTGTTCCCGACAACCCACACTATGAGGGCTCGGTCAATCTTCTGTTCGACGAGCACAATCATCCCGTTTCTCAGAAGCAATACCGTAAGATGACCGATGAACAGAAGAGTCGCTGTCAACGGCGGCGATGCTACAAGATGGTGACGCTTTTGCACACGAACCGAACGTTGGATTTCTTTCTATTTGTGGCCGTGCGGGTGGTCTCGGGCAATGCTCACGAATGTCCGGTGCTTTATGACTTAGTAAAACAGTTTGTCCAGACGGCAGGCAAAGGCGTAATGAAGCGGCTCATCCTGGACCGTGGATTCCTGGATGGCAAGGCGATATCGCTCTGCAAAAAGGAATACGGTATCGATGTCCTCATCCCGGTTCGCAGTAACATGGATATCTATGCCGATGCGATGGCGTTATTCCGGGAGTCGGACATCCACTGGGTGGAGTGCAAACCGCCGAAAGAAGGAACCAAAAAACCCCTTCGCCTCAGGCCCAAGGCCATTTCCAAACGGGAGCAAAAGCGACAGGAAACACTCCGCCATCTGAAACAACAGCAACCACCGCCGCCACCCGAAGAGATCTTGATCAAAAAGGAAGCGGCCGCTATCGGCGAGTTTCGGAGTTGGGACTCCTGCAGCGTACCCCTCACCGTGGTGGCCAACCGAGAACATTATGCCGATGGTCATCAAGAGCTCTGGTTCTTAATCGACACCAAAGAGGTCCGGGACCCAACCCAGATTCAGCAGGAGTACCATCTGCGCACCTCCATAGAAGAGCGATATCGCCAGCTAAAGTGCTTTAACGACCTGACCCATTTCACCTCCCGTGCCTTCTCGATGGTTGTCAATCAAGTCGTCTTTATCATGCTGGCTTATAACCTCCTTCAATTCTACCTGGTGAAGCAAGGACGGAAGGAGCTTAACCAAAAGACACTCCCGCACATCCGCCAGCAGCTTCTGCCTTCGGATAACTACCTCATCGTCAACTACCAGAACTATTACGGTCTGTTCAGCCCGTTCGAACTCATTGGGTTTGTGGTGAAACTTAGTGAGGAAGCGCGCAAAAAGATCGCAGCCAAATGCGAACGGATCGGTCGTGAGTTGGATGGCGCCCTGATGAACCCCCGGCCTCCCTGACTTTTTTCCTCCTCCCACTGCTGACAATTACCGACAATATGATCATCTTTCAAAAAAGGCGGCATCCATCGCCTGTCGCCCTTATACCCTTCCTTGTCTTGAGTAACAGAATCCTGACATCTTCGAAGACGCTCTACCCTTGTAATGGAAGATCCCGGCACCGTAACCGATATCCTTCACTGCGGTTGCAAACATTCTCAACGCTTGCAACCCGGTGTGTTGGGATAGAAATACGGTGCGCGCAACATTAGGTGAAGAGTTTCCGACACGCACCCTTTCGGTATGTGCGGCGGGTTCATAGTTCCACCATAACCCACGTTTCCGCAAGCCTCCCTACGATCCCGGACGGTCGGATTTCCCGAATCCGGTTCTGACCTTGGCCTAATACCTTCGGTCGCCTTCCTGCACAACGCGAGGCTTAAGTGCTGACACACATACACCCCTGCACTGTCCAGTTTGCTTCCAAGATCGTTCCTTTGTTCACTGGCCTCTGAGTGCACAGTTTATCATTGGAACTGCCAAGCGCCCAGAGCCCCTTTTGCACACTTGAGGCGCTACCTCTCATGCCGTGGCGTCTATCACCACGTCGGCAGACGTTACCCCGCCCTCATCGCTCGTACGGACTCATGCGTCAATCCCAAACCCTCCTCATGCCTCGGTATTTCCCTTGCGCATCAGGTCTTTGCAGGTTGCCGTCAGCCCCTGCTGGGTGAAGGACCTTCCCGACGTTATCTCTGCGATTCTGTCTCTGCGTGCTTGGACCCATACCCCGGCTGCTTTCGTGGTGCACTTACCCGTTTCTTCCCACGAAACTACGGCCTTCCCGGAGGATTGAACCGGTCGGCGCTTAGCTTAATCCATATTATAGCAAATTCAATATGGGGTTGATTTCGGGGCTGCAGCCATTCGCTAATGTTCAGGCCCACAGATTTGCTTGCCACCCAGTTTGCTCCTACCGCAGCGTTTTTTTTCCAACACTGAGCAGCCGTGGCTTTTACATCCGAGCATCTCACGATTTGTTGCCTCGCCGTGCCCCGGATATGCTAACCGTCTGTTTCGGGCAACTGACGGTAAGAGGACTTGCACCTCTCAAAAATCGCAGCCTTGCCGGCTGCTCCCAACCCCACTGGCCTAATTTAGTGTCTGAATTGCAGAGTCCAATAAAATCCGATTGACTTACCCGGGGAGTTCTCCTATCCTCCCCCCGCAAAAAGGTGCATTTGAGCCCGATGGGGCGGGAAGGATCTCCCCTTTGACGGATAAAACGGGGGCGCCGGACAGGCATCAATTTTTTTAAAGGAGTGAGATAATGAAGGTGTGTATCATCGGCGGGGTGGCGGGCGGCGCCACGGCCGCCGCCCGGTTGCGACGGCTTGACGAAAAGGCGCAGATCATCGTGTTTGAGAGGGGCGATTACATTTCTTTTGCCAATTGCGGCCTCCCATACCATATTTCCGGCCGGATCAAGGAACGTAAAAGTTTGCTCCTGCAAACGCCGGAGCGCCTCTGGACTAATTTTCGGATCGAGGTCCGGGTGCGGAACGAGGTCCTGACCATCGATCCCCGCGGGAAGCTGATCCGGACCAGGAATCTCACGACGGGCGATGAATACACTGAATCATACGACTATCTGGTCCTGTCTCCGGGGGCCTACCCCCTGATTCCGCCGATCGAAGGAAGCGGCGCCGCGATGTTCATGAGCCTCTACGACATCCCCGGCATGGACGCCGTGATCGCCCGGATCAACGATCAGCGGGTGCAGGAGGCGGTCGTCATCGGCGGGGGATTCATCGGCGTGGAGATCGCGGAGAATCTGATCGACCGGGGGATCAAGACCCACCTTGTCGAGATGCTGGATCAGGTCATGATGCCCTTTGACCCGGAGATGGCCGGGATCATCCAGGCCCGGCTTGTATCCGGGGGAGTTGACCTCCACCTCTCCGACGGTGTGAAACGGATCGTTGGCGATGCTGAGGGCAGGGTCGTTCTGGCATCCGGGGCCGAATTACCAGCCGGGCTGGTGGTGAGCGCCGTGGGGGTGCGGCCCGAGATCAAATTAGCCCGCGAGGCCGGCCTGAAGATCGGCGCCACCGGCGGAATTGCCGTCGACACGGGCATGAGAACCAGCGATCCCTCCATTTTTGCCGTCGGCGATGTCGTGGAAACCACCCACCTGGTGGGTGGGATGCAGGTGATTGTTCCGCTGGCGGGTCCCGCCAATAAGCAGGCCCGCATCGCCGCGGACAACATCTGCGGTCTTGACTCCCGCTATCCGGGGTCGCTGGGCACGGCCATCGTCAAGGTCTTCGATCTGCAGGCGGCCGCGACGGGACTGAATGAAAAAACGGCCAGGAGAAATAACCTCGACTACAAGGCGATCCATCTCCATCCTCTCAGCCACGCCGGCTACTACCCCGGCGCCGCGACGCTGGCCTTGAAGATCCTGTTTGCGGCGCCGGGGGGCAGGATTCTCGGCGCCCAGTGCATCGGAACGGACGGCGTCGATAAACGAATCGACATCCTTGCGACCGCCATCCGTGCGGGCATGACGGTTTACGACCTGCAGCAGCTCGAGCTCGCCTACGCGCCGCCCTTCGGCTCCGCCAAGGATCCGGTCAACATGGCGGGCTTTGTGGGCGGTAATATCCTCAAGGGTCTCGTGAATTCGGTGACCTATGACCGGGCCGCAGCGATGGAGAACGCGCTCTTCGTCGACGTGCGGACCCAAAAGGAATTCGAGACCGGCAACATCCCGGAGTCTATCAACATCCCCCGGGAAGAGCTGCGGGAACGGATCGGCGAACTCCCGAAAGACCGGGACCTGGTCGTCCTCTGCTGCTCCGGCGTCCGCTCCTACGCGGCCTGCCGGGTACTCAAGCAGACCGGGTTCGAACTCCTGTCGAACCTCTCAGGGGGGTACATCAGCTACTGCCATTACACGGGAAAGACCGCGCCCCCCGAGGTGAAGGCCGGCGTGTAACCCGCGCGGCAGGGCATCCCAACCCTCGATCACTATTTTCCTGATTCACGCCCCCGGAGTTAGAGGAATTCCCGGTCCGGCGGCGTGAACGTGACCACAAAGCGCACGTGCGCGGTCAGCGGCTGATTGCCATGGGGCAGAACAGCTTTCCTTCGCCGGAAATAATTTCAGCCGGTACGCTTTATATGAAAATCCCCCCATCCCCTCTTTGTCAAAGGGGGGTAAGGGGGGATTTTCATGCTTCGTTGTGCCCGTGCTGGGCATGGGGGTTATCGAGAAGGACCTCCGCGGCAATCCTGGCGGCAATCCCGCAAACCTGGGGGCATCCCGTCTTACTGTGCCCGCCTGCATCGTGAAAGGCTGTCCTCTCCTCCGGGACGTTAAGATGATAGACCTTGCCAAACCGTTTCTTGTGGATCTCCGCGCAAAGCGTCTGGCCGACTTCTTCATTGAACCGATCATACACTCGACCGGCTTCTTCCATCGCTTTTCCGTATTGCTCTCGATCTTCAAGCCTCTCCCGTCCAACGACGCAGCAAACCGCCATGATGGCGCCGGTGAGAGCACCGCAGGTTTCGCCTCTTCTTGCCACACCACCGGCCAGAGCGCTTCCGGCTTTAAAAACCTCGACGCTGCCCACGTTCAATTTTTCTTGCAAAGCTGCAAGAACGGATTGTGTTCAACCGAAATAGGTCATGTCATTTTGAATTGCCGTCTCATAGATTTCATCCAAGAGCATTTCCCGATTTTTCATGATTGTCTCCTCCGGTTAGGGATATCAATGCGAATTATTTACCGAGAATAATCCCTGGCCACGCAACTACGCACGAGGCCTTGCTTTTGTGTGGCGAGGATAAGAGAACCCATCCGGTGTGTCAAGGAGTTTTTAGGCCGCGCCCCACGAAATCCTACCGAGGGGAAATTGATCTACCCGCCGCAGGTCCCGGCCCCGCTAAAAGGCGGCGCGAAAAGCGATGCGGACAAAAAATCACCGGGGAACCGGGGCTATGCCAACCTTCTGCGCGAAGGCGTCCAGGGTCTTGAGGACCTCCGGGGAGACGGGGATGCCGCTTTGGCGGTATTCCTGCTCCTTCAGATACTCCATCTCGCCGGGCATGAAGATCCCGGCCGAGCCCTCCATCGGAGGGGAGCTCTTCAGTTCGTCGATCAGCCGGCCGACCAGATCCTTGAATGAATCGGGCGCGAGAAAGGTCCCGATGTCGATCGCCATGAAGAAATGGCCCAGGTTCGTAGGGGTGGCGGTCTTGTCGAACCAGAGGGGGATCTCGCCCAGGGTGGCCGCCCGGGTCAGGACGCCGGAGAGGATCTCGATCATGATCGCCATTCCGAAACCCTTGTAGCCCATCGGCAGGAGGGTCCCGTTGGGGAACATGTCCGCCGGGTTGTCCGTCGGGCGGCCCTGTTCGTCGAGGATCCAGCCGAGGGGGATCTTCGTCCCCTTGACCGCCTCCAGGCGGACCTTCCCCCCGGAGACCACGCTCATCGCCATGTCGAGGACGAGCGTATAGGGTTTGTTCGTCGGGACCGTGATTGCCAGGGGGTTGTTCCCGATCGCGGACTTCCCCCCGCCCCAGGGAGCCATGACGGTGGCCGTATTGCAGCCGGCGAGCCCGATCATCCCGCTATTCAGGGCCATCAGCGGGTAATAGGCGGTCATCCCGAAATGGCAACTGTTCCGCACCCCGGCAAAACAGATCCCCTGGGTCCGGGCCCGCTCGATCACCATCTCCATCGCCCTGATGCTGACGATCTGCCCGAGGCCGTTGTCCCCGTCAACCAGGATCGACGAGGGTTTCTGGGCGACGATCCGGACGTCCGGATTGGCGTTCGATCCCCCGTCGAGAAGCCGCTTACAGTAGAAGGGCAGGCGGATGATCCCGTGGGAGCCGACCCCTCTCAGCTCCGATTGGATGAGGGTGTCTGAGATCCATCCGGCGTGCTCCGGGGAAAGCCCGCTTGCCTGAAATGACCTTACCGAGAAATCCCGTAAAACCGCAACCGGGATGAACGGCGTTTCTTTCTTCTCCATCGCGATATCCTTTCCTGTTATGCGCCGACCTGGCCGTATGCCCGAAGGCTGCTTCGCTCTCCTATGTCAACCGTTGTCATGCTGGACTCGATCCGGCATCCAGGATCACTCTGAACACCGGCTTTCGCCGGTGTGACGAATAGGGGGGGATGCCGGATTAATGAGCGCCCCTCGCGCCCGTTTTGAGCGCCTGGATCGTCTTGCTCCACACA
>Ga0210031_1000286_pt1 | contig 28407 bp, 27 predicted proteins | sample CryGeyCG2014_080_FD_185455 | JGI IMG/M metagenome (GOLD analysis project Ga0210031, IMG submission 185455) | Groundwater microbial communities from aquifer - Crystal Geyser CG03_land_8/20/14_0.80 (SPAdes) (version 2) | ecosystem: Environmental > Aquatic > Deep subsurface > Groundwater | place... | reverse complement strand
ACTTTTATGGTTTTTCAGCAACAGTTAGGTCAAATCCAATCTCAACTTCAGAGCGGTCTTACTGAATCTAGCAGGGTAATCCAGGAACAGTTTAAAGCAAGCACTGATATTGTTAAGGAAGTTACAGAAAAACTTACCAAAATTGATGATACAAATAAGCAAGTAATGGGATTTGCCGAACAACTCCAAAGTCTTGAAAATATTCTTAAAAACCCCAAGCAAAGAGGTATTTTAGGTGAATATTATTTGGAAACCCTTCTTAAAAATACTTTTCATCCCGGTCAATATCAAATGCAATATCAGTTTAAAAATGGTGAATCGGTAGATGCTATAGTTAGAGTTAAAGATAAACTAATTCCGATTGATTCGAAATTTTCTCTGGAAAATTACAATAAGATTATAGAAGAGAAAAACCAATCAAAAAAAGAACAGCTTCAAAAAGACTTCAAGCAGGATTTGAAAAACAGAATTGATGAAACATCAAAATATATAAGACCAGAAGAAGGAACAATGGATTTTGCTTTTATGTTTATTCCTTCAGAAGGTATTTATTATGATCTTTTAGTTAATCAGGTCGGTGCCTTGAAAGTTAATACAAGAGACTTGATAGAGTATGCTTTTAGAGAAAAAAGGGTCATAATAGTATCCCCAACCTCATTTGCCGCATATCTTCAAACCGTTTTGCAGGGCCTTAGATCTCTTCAGATTGAGGAATCTGTTAAAGATATTATTAAGAGAATAGAAGCGTTAAGCAAACATTTGTTTGCCTATGATTCATATTTTAAAAAATTAGGCTCAAACTTATCAACAACAGTTGGTTCTTATAATACTGCCTCTAAAGAATTGAAAAAAATCGATAAAGATATTGCAAAAGTAACAGGTGAACAGGAAGCCATAGAATTAGATGAGATTGATAAACCCGGTTTAGAATAATATAATTGTATTAGGATATAGATATGAATTGGTTATCAAAACTAGAAAGAACAAAAAAAGAATTAGAAGATACCATTAACTTAGAGAGAAGAAAATTAATGATGGAAAAGGAAATGGTTTCTTTTCAGTTGTCTAATTTAGAGAAGAAAATTCAAGAAATCACCGAGCTGGAAAAGGAATTAGAGATTTTTATTGAAGAAAAAGAAGAAATATCCAAGATAGAGTCAGAAAAACTATCCAAAAGTCAATTTTTAAAAGATATAACCGAAAAAATAGATAAAATAATGAACGTAGATGAAATGATAAAGAAAAAGGGAGAAGAACTCCAACTTAAAATATCTCTTTTAAATAACCCAGAACCTGCCTGTCCTATTTGTCAGAAAGAAATGCGTTATGATCTAAAGGTTAATATTAAAAACAAGTTAAACCAAGAATTAATAAGGGAAAAAGAACTTATACGAAGGAATGAAGAGCAGCTAGAGTCTCTGGAAAAGAAGAGATTATTTGCCGAAGACGAATTGAAGGACATTGAGAGGAAGGTAATGTCGAAACCGCTAGTTCTTGAAAAATCCTCTGTTTTGGAGGTTAAAATAAAAGATATCAAAGAAGAAGCCGGGAAATTACAGGAATTAGGCAATAAAGCAAAAGAAATAGAACAGGTTTTAGATGATAATGCATATGCACCAATGGCTCAGAAACTTCTAAAAGAGGTAGAAAGAGAAATAAGAAAAAATTTATGACCCTTTCAAGCTATTTAATAGGAATTGGTATATCGACAATTTTATGCTGGGTTGCTTGGATTTTGACATTACTTAATATTGATCCTTATAATGCAGGGAATATAGGTTTGATAAGTTTTTTTATGAGTTTATTCTTTGCCCTAATCGGTACTTTAACTATTGTCGGTTTTTATTTAAGGATTTGGTTTTCTAAGAATGAGCAATATTATGAAAATATTACTGTTTCGTTTAGGCAGGCAATATTAATATCAATTGCAGTTCTTGGCTTACTAGGATTGCAATCATTAAAAATTTTGAATATTTTTGATGGAATACTTTTTGTTTTATCAATAATACTATTAGAATCTTATTTTTTAGCAAGGCGAAGTTAATATGACAAATATAAAAGAAAAATTGGAAGAATTAGAAAAAGAAGCCCTAAAGAGGATTGGCGGCGTTGTGTCGGTTCCGGGGTTAGAAACCATTAGGGTTAAATATTTAGGAAGAAAAGGTGAGCTTACTTCTTTTTTACGGTCTCTATATAAATTTACTGAAGCCGAAAAAAAAGTTTTAGGTAAAAAAGCTAACGAGTTAAAAAGTAGGCTAGAGGAAGACATTGAGAACAAAAAAAATATACTTCTTAAAGGATCTGTTCAAGGCAAAATTGAAGAAGAATGGATCGATGTTACAGAGCCGGGGATAAAAATGCCACTAGGCACTCTTCATCCTGTTACAAAGCTTATGTTTGAAGTTAAAGATATTTTTAAATCAATGGGTTATGAAATAGCCCAGGGACTTGAAGTAGAGGATGATTATCATTCTTTTGACGCTCTAAACATTCCCCCCGAACATCCAGCGCGAGACGCTTGGGACACTTTTTATTTAACAAACGGATTATTAATGAGGCCCCATACCTCCCCAGTGCAGATAAGGGTTATGGAAAATAGGAAACCTCCTTTAAGGGTTTTAGCTCCAGGGAGAGTGTATAGGTATGAGGCAGAAGATGCTACCCATCTTTCTGTATTCCACCAGATAGAAGGTTTTGTTGTGGATAATAATGTATCATTTTCTGATCTTAAAGGCACACTTTCTTCTGTTATGAAAAGTATTTTTGGCAAAGATGTAAAGCTACGGTTTAGACCAAGTTTCTTTCCCTTTACAGAGCCAAGTGCTGAAGTTGATATAAGTTGTGTAATGTGTGGAGGGAATGGGTGCAGATCTTGTGGCGAAGATGGTTGGTTAGAGATGCTGGGTGCTGGAATGATTCACCCGCAGGTTTTCAGGAATGTCGGATATGATCCGGAGAAAGTTTCCGGTTTTGCTTTTGGCATGGGGGCTGAGCGAATAGCTATGTTAAAATATCGTATTGATGATATAAGAGAATTCATGAAAGCTGATATTAGATTTTTGGAGCAATTCTAATGAGAAGTTTTTTTCTAGCGTTAGGGACAATAGGCTCAATTATGTTATTATCAGGCTCATTACCACAGATTGCTCATCTTTTGAAAGTTAAAGATTCTACTGGTCAGAGTATTTTTGCCTGGCTTATATGGATAGTAGCGAATATGCTTACCTTAACCTATGCGATTTATATTAAAGACCCGATTTTTATTTTTCTTGATTTTTCTTGGGTGATATTATGCAGTTTGACTCTTTTTTTAATATTGGTTTATAGAAAGAAGAACAATGAAAGTATCAATTAATTGGCTAAAAGAATTTATAGATTTTAAGATTCCTACAGAACAACTGGCAGAGAGAATAAATTTATCAGTTGTTGAAGTAGATGAGATTATCAACTTTAATAATTCATTGAAAGGTGTGGTTGTTGGTGAAATAAAAGAAATTAAAAAACATCCTAACGCCGATAAATTATCAATCGCTAAGGTATCGATTGGCAAAAAAGTTATCCAAATTATTTTTGGTACCTTAAAGTTAAAGGTTGGTGATAAATTACCTGTTGCGGTGGCTCCTGTTATTCTTCCTACGGGTTTAGAAGTAAGTAAAACTCAAATAAGAGGAATTGATTCTGAAGGTATGATTGCTTCAAACAAAGAATTAGGGCTTTTTGAATATACAAAAAGTGATGTTAATTTCCTAAATAAGGAAATTAAGCCCGGTACTCCTATTGCAAAAGCGTTAGGTATCGATGATATGGTTTTAAATCTTGATGTTTTATCAAACAGACCGGATTTATTTTCTCATTACGGCGTGGCTAGGGAAATAGGAGCAATTTTAGATAAAGATATTAATTGGCCCAAAATAGATTTAAAGGAGCATGAAGGAAAAAAGATAAACAATCTACTGGAAGTAGAAATTAAGGATAAGCATCTTTGTTCCAGATATCAGGCAAGGGTTATAACAGATGTTCATGTTTCAGAATCTCCCGCGTGGTTAAAAAATAGACTAATTGTTTTAGGAGTAAGACCAATAAATAATATTGTTGATATTACTAATTACGTAATGCTTGAGATGGGACAACCTCTGCATGCTTTTGACCATAATAAACTAGCCGGTACCCAAAAAAAGAAAATTATCATCAGGAAAGCTCATGCCGGCGAAGAAATTATTACTCTAGACGATAAACAGCGGAAGCTTAATAAAGAAACTTTGGTGATTGCTGATCAGAAAGAACCTGTTGCCATAGCCGGAGTTATGGGCGGTAAAGATACGGAAGTAGAGGAAAAAACAAAATCTATAATTTTAGAATCAGCTAATTTTAACTGGGTATCGATAAGAAAAACCTCGCGAAGCTTGGGGCTAAGAACAGAGGCGGTTATTCGTTTTGAAAAGGGCTTGGATCCAAAGCTAACGGAAGACGCGATAGAAAGAGCATCACAGTTAATAGCAGAGGTTGCCAAGGGCAAGGTTGTATCCGGTAGGATTGATGAAAACTACTCCAAGGAATCGCTAAAAAAGATTAGCCTAGACTTAAATCGACTTGATAAATTATTAGGCTATAAAGTCTCGAAAGACAAAATAAAGAATATTTTTTCTCATTTAGGGATAGAAGTTGGTTCAAATAATAAAGTAATGGAAGTTAATGTTCCTTATTACCGCAAGGATTTAAAAGAAGACGTTGACTTGATTGAAGAAGTAGCTAGAATTTCCGGCTACGACAAGATTCCTGTAACTGATCTTTCCGGGAATATTTCGATACCTTCCCAAAATGAATATGATTTAATAGGAGATAAATTACGAAATTTACTCAAGGGCTTAGGTGTGATAGAAGTGTACAATTATACTTTTGTCGGTGAGAGTCTCTTGAGGATCTTTGGCCAAAATAAAGAGAATCATTATAAATTAAAGAACCCTCTAAAGCCCGAGCATATATATTTAAGGCAGAGCCTGTTATTTTCAATGATTGAAGCTGCTTCGTTCAATGCCAGAAATTTTTCTGAATTTAATATTTTTGAAATCTCGGATGTCTTTAAGCAGGGAACGAACAAATTTCCGAACGAGGAAAAAAAACTAAGCATATTAAACTATTTAAAAGATAATTCATTTCTTAAATTGAAAGGAATTTTAGAGAATTTATTCCTTAGTTTAAATATAGAAAATTTGATCTTTAAACCGTCTAAGAATCAAGAAAATTATTGGCATCCGCAAAGAACAGCCGATATGTTTGTAGACGGGGTTTTTATTGGAAGAATGGGGGAGATTCATTTGGAGATTGCTAATAAATTCGAGTTTAAGAATAGAATTTCTGTAGTAGAGATTAGGATAAAGGATATGCTTTTAAAGAAAAAAGAAAAAATATTTAAATCATTTTCAAGATTTCCGAAAATAATTTTAGATATCGCTATTGTTGTTGATGAAAAAATATTGGAGGCAAATATAAGAAAAGAAATTATTAACTCTGCTGAGGGTTTAATAATTGACGTTGAATTATTCGATGTTTACAGAGGTTCTCAGGTAGAGCCGGGTAAAAAAAGTCTCGCTTATCATATTACCTATCAATCCAATGAGAGGACTTTAACCGATGAAGAAGCCGAATCGATTCAATCTAAGATTATCGGACATTTGTTGAAAAAATTTAAAGCTAAAATAAGGGGATAAAACTTGAAACATAAAACATTGAACATACAACATTTAACAACTTTTAGTTAAATAAGACATGATAATAAAGGAGTAATTATATGGATTTAGAAAAAATAAGTGGCTTACCCATCCGAGAAGAGCAAAATAAATTAGTTTCAGATCGTATGAATATACCGGAAGTAGATATAAGAACCATAGATCAAGCCCAAGAGGTTCTTTTAAGGAAAGTTGATAATCCCGAAGAGCTTTACTATATGTATAGAGCAACCATTAAAGATACTGATAAAGAAGCATTTAGCGATAAAGATCTTAGATATGATATTACCGTTATCCCATCATTTATGGTAGGTGATGAATTTAATAAAACGGTTGGGCATTATCACCCAAATGTTTTTGGTACAGAAGTGACTTACCCTGAAATTTACGAAGTATTACAGGGAAGGGCTCATTATCTGCTTCAGAGAGTTGATTACGAAAAAGATCCACAGGAAGTTCTAGATCCGATATTGATTGAAGCTAAGGTAGGGGATAAGGTGATTATTCCGCCAGGATATGGTCATGTAACCATCAACCCATGGCCAGAAACGCTTATTATGTCTAATATCTCAGCTTCTAATTTTAAGAGTATCTATGAGCCTTATGCTAAGGCTGTAGGAGCAATCTATTACGAGACTGCAGGCGGAAAATGGGTGAAGAATAATAATTATAAAGACGATTTTTCTTTAAGGAAATATCATACTTATAACTATCCTGGTTTTAACATATCTTTTGATAAGCCGATGTATGAAGATTATACGGATAATCCTTCAAATTATGAATTTTTAGCTAAACCCCAGGATTATTCTAAAGAATTTGAAGAATATCTTAATAATCTATCCTAGCACTCGTTATTGTTTATTTGCTTGACATTCGAGCAAAAATTACATATTATTGAAAATCTTATTTATTATTTTATAGTTAATAATTTAATTTAAGTTTTAGGAGAATGTAGATGAATATAGTTCTTAATTATGCAATTCAGATTATCCTTATGGGCTTGTCATTTTATTTAAGTAATCTGACTTATGCATATAGGCCAATATTTGAGACCTCAATCTTTCAGGGTTTTGTTTTTTTAAAAAGCTTTGTAATTTTTCTTTTAATATGGACTGTAATCAGTTTATTTTTTTATAATAAATCTCCCAAACATCTGTTTTATATGGTATCATTCTCTTTTTTATCTGTGCTGATTTTTAACTTTTGGCTTTCATTTGCATCTATGAAAGTTCCTTTTGGATTTTTGTTTTATCTTTCTATATACAGTTTTTTAATATTAATTATATCCGAGATGGTATATTTAGCTGTATTATCATTTTTTCCTCTGTATGAAAGGTTATTATTGGTAGGAGGTGGTAGTCACGTTGATTCATTTATTAAAGAAGTTAATAAACATCTTTTTAAAACAACAAAAGTAATCGGGATAGTAGATAATAATATTTCAAAGGGTACAAATGTAGAAGGTGTTCCGGTTTTAGGAAAAATTATAGATCTTCCTGAAATATTTAAAGAACATAAAATAAACGGTATGGTTCAGACAGGACATTTTGAGCAAGCAGTAAATATGATTATGTTATGTCGTTCTAATGGAATAAATTACAAGATTGTTCCTTTTATTGCCGGCATTTATTCAAAGAATATTGAACAAGAGTTTAAGGGAGACATGATTTTGCTGGCTTTAAAAAATACTCCTTTATCAGGCGCTAGTATACTGATAAAAAGAGCTATTGATTTATTGTTAGCTACTTTTTTATTAATATTACTTTCGCCATTTTTTATAATTGCGGCCGTTATTTTAAAAATTGAGGATTCTGGTGCACCGATATTTATTACCGAAGATAGATACAATGGTAATAAGAGAAAAAGCTTTAAGATGCTTAGGTTTAGGACATTGCCAAAAAGTGAAAAAGAAAATGTGGAAGCATATAATTATGAAGAAGCAACTGAACATTTAGCCGAGATTCAGGATGATAGAAGGGCGACAAAACTTGGTAAGTTTTTACGAAAGACCAAGATACGTGAATTGCCTCAGCTAATGAATGTTTTTTTAGGACAAATGAGTTTAGTCGGTCCAAGACCTCCATATGATTGGGAAGTGGAGCAATATGAAGATGAAATTAAAAAAAGATTATTGGTTACTCCTGGTATGACAGGATTATGGCAAGTGTCCAAAAGAGAAAATAGGGGGTTTGATGATATGTTTAGTCTTGATACTTTTTATGTTGAAAATTGGTCTTTTGGTTTAGACTTTACAATTTTATATAGAACAATAAAAAAAGTTTTCGGAAGTAAGTACTAAAATGAAGGTTTTAATTTTAGCGGGCGGTTTTGCAACAAGGTTGTGGCCTCTATCTGAGAAAAAGACAAAGCCCTTATTGCCCGTAGGCGGTAAGTCTATCATTTCCCATTTGGTAGATAAGATTAACCCAGATTTAGAAATAGTTATATCCACCAATGAACAGTTTGAAGATCAATTTCAGGATTGGAAAGAAAAAAATTATCCCGATCGAAATATTAATATTTTAGTAGAGCCGTCAAAATCAGAAAAGGATAAAAAAGGAGCTATCGGAGCTATCGGATATGCTGTCGAAACATATAATATCCATGATGACCTTCTTGTTGTAGCGGGAGATAATTTGATTACTTTTGATATAAATGAATTCATAAATAAATTTGATGGTAATAGCTTGGTGGCTTTTTATGACATAAAAGATAGGGAAGCAGCAAAAAAATTTGGCGTGGTTGAGATTAAAGATAATAAGGTTATTGATTTTGAAGAAAAACCATCTGAGCCTAAATCAACAATTGTTTCCACTCTCTGTTATATTTTGCAGAAAGAAGTTTTAGGTGATTTAAAAGAATTTATAAAAACAGGTAAGGACAATGCGGGTGATTTTATTGCTTTTTTAGTAAATAATAAATCATTTATTGTCAGACCCTTTGTATTTTCCGGTCTTTGGTTTGACATAGGTTCATTCGAAGCTTATTTAGAGGCTAATACTCAAATTCAGGGTTCTCCAATTATATCCGAAAAAGCTTTAGTTTCAGAAGATTCAAAAATCCTAGGCAGCAGTTTTATAGAATCTGAGGTAGTTATAGAAAATTCCATAATAGAACATTCTGTTATTATGGAAGGTTGTAAAATAAAAAATTCAACAATTAGAAATTGTATTATTGATGATAATTGTGTAATGACTAACGTTACCCTAGAGAATCAGATGGTTAGAAATAAAACTAAAATTTAGCAAATTAGAACTCTGATCCGCCTTTTTTCCAATAAGGTTCTTTGCTATAGCCTAGTTTTTCTTGTTCAAATCTAAATGCGTCTTCTTTACTTAAGATATCTTCAACAATATTCACTATTTTTTGTGAAACATTTTGTCCATATAAACTTGGTACATTTGCCATTTCTCGATGATCATCAGCACTCAAAACTATTTTTGTGATTAGTCCGGAATTAATGGGCGGAGCAATAATATTAGCACCAGCCATTACTGATTCGCTTCTATCAGAGTTAAATCTTAAGGTTGCGCAAGGAATTCCAAGAATATTAGCTTCTTCTTGCATTGATCCGGAATCTGTTACAAATAGGGTAGCTTTTTTCATAGCCGCGATTACATCGGTATAGAAAGGCCAAACAGGTGAGTATATAAAGTTTTTATTAATTTTCGCTAGATTTTCTATTTTTTCTTTAAGGTCATATTCTTTTAATGCATATTCGGTTGCTGGTAAGGAAATTAAAAGAACATTTTTCCCCATAGAGATTATTTGCTCAATAGAGTCTACTATTGTGGTAAATCTGTGGAATGATGAGACATTTTCTCTTCGATGAATGCAAAATCTTATAAAACCATCTTTAAGAATCGGGAACTTATCAAATATTGTAGAATCTTTTGCTTTTTCCTCAACCATTTTAATGGAATCGGCAACAGTATTACCAACCGTAAAAACCCTATCTGATTCAAATCCTTCCTCTAAAATACATTTTGCATTTAATTCTACCGATGCAAAATGGAAAGAAGCAGCGGTTTCTGCAACTCTTGTATTAAATTGTTCAGGGTAAGGCTCGCGCGAACCTTTGATCCAGTTATTATTTCCTAAAAGTGATTGTCTGTATGATTCAAAATCAAACTTATCAAGAATTTTATTAAAAATTTCTTTTTTTGGCGTAAATGTTCTAAGCCCTGCTTCTACATGAGCAACGCTTGCTACATTTACATATGAGCCTACAGCTCCAGCCATGGCGGTAGCCGTGTCTCCATGAACATAAGGCAGCATTATTTTACCTCGTTTCTTTGCCTCGTCTACGATCCAGCCTAGGCGATCTATAATTTGGGATACTTTTTGATAGAAGGTGCCTTCTATATTAAGGTTAAAATCTGCATCAATATCAAATTCTTGCTCTAGCCCACCACTTAAATTCCAGTCTTTATGCTGCCCGGTATGTCCGACCATAAAAGGAAGTTTTTGTTTTTTTAGTTCAAATATTAGTGGCGCTTGTTTTATAATGTCTGGTTTGGTGGCTATCAATACCAAATGAATATATTTTTCTTTAATTCCCGCAACTTTTTCCCAAAAGTCTTTTTTTATAGTAATATTTTGATAATTATCCATTAGATTTTCCTTTAATATAGATATATTTTAAACGTATTCTGTTTGAGTGACAAGGGTATTAAAAGTATAATTTTTGTGTTGGTTAGATTTAGGGGGTTGAACGGGCTTGACTTCTATTATATAATTGTTCTGTTTTACTACTTTTTAAAACAGAAGGATTCAATAATGGAAAAAATAATAGTTAAAGGCGCAAGAGAGCATAATCTTAAAAATATAGATATTGAGATACCTCGTGATAAGTTTGTTGTTATAACCGGTATTTCTGGATCAGGTAAGTCTTCTCTTGCATTTGATACTATTTATGCAGAAGGGCAGAGGCGGTATGTAGAGTCTCTTTCATCTTATGCTAGACAATTTCTGGGTTTAATGGAAAAACCTGATGTTGAAAAGATTGATGGTTTATCGCCGGCTATTTCAATCGACCAAAAATCAACTTCACGAAATCCCAGATCTACAGTGGGTACAGTGACAGAAATTTATGATTATCTTAGATTATTATTCGCCAGAACAGGAAAGCCCCACTGTACTAATTGCGGTAAAGAAATTAAAAGACAGACATCCTCTCAAATCATTGAAAAGGTATCATCTTTTCCTAAAGATATTAAGATAATGATTATAGCGCCAGTAGTTAAAAGTAGAAAAGGTGAGCATCGTTATGTATTGGAGGAAATTAAAAAAGCAGGTTATGTTAGGGTTAGGGTTGATGGAAAAATCTATGATATCGAAGAGGAATTTGATATTGATAAAAATAAAAAACACACAATAGAAGTTGTTGTAGATCGTATAAAAATAGATCCTGATAATAGGAAGAGATTGGCGGATTCTATAGAAGCGGCTTTAAATCTGGGGGATGGAGAAATAACTGTTCATAATATTGATACCGAAGAAGAACATTTATTTTCAGAAAAATTTGTCTGTGTTGATTGCGGAATAAATATTTCAGAAATTCAGCCTAGGACATTTTCTTTTAATAGCCCACACGGAGCGTGTCCTGTATGTACCGGTCTTGGTACAAAATTAAAAGTAGAGGAAAGTTTTGTCTTGCCAAACCCAAGGCTTACTATTCTAGAAGGCGCTATTAGGCCATGGACAAGGACAGCTGCTAGAATGACATGGTTTGAGAGGATTTTAAAGGAAGTTGCAAAGCGATTTAATTTTTCCTTAGATGTGCCTGTGGGTGAATATCCAAAGGAAATTAGAGATATGGTTATTTATGGAACTGGTGATGAACTATATACAGTTGAAGCAGATTCTGATTATATGGGCTCTGTAAGAGAGATCAACACAACCTATGAAGGCGTAATACCAAACCTAAAAAGAAGATATGAGGAAACAGACTCAGATTATATGAGAAAAGAAATTGAAAGATATATGAGAATTATGCCTTGTCCAGATTGTCAGGGGAAGAGACTTAGAAAAGAGGCGCTTCACGTAACAATAGGCGGAAAATCTATAGTTGATGCAGCAAGCATGCCGATTAACAAAGCCATTAAATTTTTCAAGGAAATAAAATTTAAGGATTTTGAACAAAAGATTGCTTTCCAAATATTAAAAGAAATAGATCAAAGGTTAAATTTTTTAGTTAATGTTGGCTTATCTTATTTAACTCTTAATAGATCAGCCAGCACTTTGTCTGGCGGTGAAGCGCAAAGAATAAGATTAGCTACTCAAATCGGTAGCTCATTAATGGGTGTTTTATATATTTTAGATGAACCATCTATAGGTCTTCATCAAAAAGATAATACAATGCTAATAAATACCTTAAAGAATCTTAGGGATTTGGGTAATACGGTTATAGTTGTTGAGCATGATGAAGAAATAATACTTTCCGCTGATCATGTTATTGATATAGGGCCCGGAGCCGGTATTTACGGCGGTAGAATTATTGCTACAGGTACCCCCGATGATATAAGAAATAACAAAAAATCTTTAACAGGTAAATATCTTAAGGGGGATAGGGTTATTGAAGTTCCTTCAAAGAGAAGAAAGGGATTAAAAGAATCTATCAAAATAGTTGGTGCTTCAGAATTTAATTTAAAAAATGTTGATATAGAAATTCCTCTTGGTAAATTTGTGTGCATAACGGGCGTTTCCGGATCTGGCAAGAGTACTCTTCTAGATGAAATACTATCAAAATATCTATCAATGAAATTCTATAATGCACAGGAAGTGCCAGGCAAATTTAGGGAAATTACAGGGGATGAATATTTGGATAAGGTTATTAGTATTGATCAGTCACCAATCGGTAGAACTCCTCGTTCTAATCCCGCTACATATACGGGCGTATTTACTCCTATAAGAGAACTTTTTGCCCAATTGCCTGAAGCTAGAATGAGAGGTTATAAGTCCGGACGCTTCAGTTTTAATGTTAAAGGTGGTCGTTGCGAAACTTGTAGGGGTGATGGTGTCATTAAAATTGAAATGCACTTTTTGCCTGATGTATACGTCACTTGTGAGGAATGTAAGGGAAGAAGATATAATAGGGAAGCCTTAGAAATATTATACAAAGGTAAGAATATTTCTGAAGTATTGGATATGACAGTTGAACAGGCTTTGGAATTCTTTAAGCATATACCTTCGATAAAAACGAAATTAGCGACTTTAAATGAAGTAGGTTTGGGTTATATACATTTAGGACAGCAGGCAACAACTCTTTCTGGGGGTGAAGCGCAGAGGATTAAATTAGCATCAGAATTATCAAGAAAATCTACAGGTAAGACATTATATATTCTTGATGAACCAACTACTGGTTTGCATTTTGAGGATGTAAGAAACCTTTTATCTGTTTTGCATAAATTAGTTGATAGAGGAAACACAGTTATTGTCATCGAGCATAATTTAGATGTTATTAAGACCGCTGATTGGATTATTGATCTTGGGCCAGAAGGCGGAGACGCCGGAGGCTACTTGATAGCTGCAGGTACTCCCGAAGATGTAGTAAAAGTCAAAAACTCATATACTGGTCAATATCTTAAAAAGATGCTTTCAAAAAAATAACTTCTTACTTTAGCGATATCCTAAAAAGTTTTCACGATAAAAAAATACATATAAGCTGTTGACTGCATCTTGTCCCGCATAATATAATTAATCTACTGACTATGAGAATTTTAAAACTTCTAAAATTCCCCTTTTGGGGATCTGGTTCCGGTACTTATGCAAGAAAGTTGGCTGAAAAGCTTGCTAAATTAGGTAATGACGTAGCTATAGTTGCTCCTGATGATAGAGGCATTAGAGGTGTAAAGATCTATACAGCTAAGCTTCCTTTTTTTGCAGCTATAACTGGGCATAGTGAATATCCTGGTTGTAAGCTATATTCTAATTTAACTCCGCAAGAGATTAATGCTATTCTAGCTAGTTTTGTAAAGACAATTTTAAAGGCCGTAGACGAATTCAAGCCTGATATTATATATGTTCATCATGCCTCGTTCTTCACTTGGATAGCAAGCTATATCCGTTCTATCTACAATATTCCCTATATAGTGATCGAACATGGTACTGGTATTCTAAATTCTACACTTGACCGACGTTATCTTACTTTAACTCGTGACAGTCTAAATCATGCTGAATATATAATTTGTGTTTCAGGGGACACTAAAAGATGGTTTCAAAGGGTTTATGGTAAACGTCATGCAAATAAAATAAGAATTATTCCTGGAGGTGTTGATTCGGAAACATATAAACATGAAGCTCCTATTAAGATAATTAGCAAAAAATATCAATTAAAAGATAAAAAATTAGTGATTTTTACGGGTAAACTAACTAAACCTAAGGGTACAGAATATTTGGTAAAGGCTGCTCCTAAAATTGATGCAGAAATATATATTTTAGGATCAGGCGACGAGCTGTCAAATCTACAAGAAATTGTTAAAGAAAAAAAGATTAAGAATGTTCATTTTTTGGGATATTTTGGGCCTGAATACGTAAAGGAACTCAAAGAATTTTATCGTAGGGCCGATGTTTTTGTATGCCCTTCTATTTGGGATGAGCCCCTAGGCCTAGTGGTATTAGAGGCCATGGCTTCGGGTACGCCGGTTGTAGGATCAAAAAGAGGAGGTATACCGCTCGCAATTAAAAATAATGTAAACGGTTTTTTGGTAAAAGCTCGTTCTTCCAGCGCTATCGCAGATGCAGTAAACAAGATACTCCATGACCCAGTCTTAAGAAAAAGACTTTCTAAAGAAGCTAGAAAAACAGTTGAGGAAAAATTTAATTGGCTTACTATAGCACAGAGATATGAAAGAATATCCAGGAATACGATTGATATTCATCAGGGTAAAGTAAAACTAACAAAAAAGAAATTATCCTATATTAATGTTGATGCGGGTAAAAAAGAGCTTAAAGGAAGAAAACTGGATTATATTTAATCAAAAAATAAGTCGAGGTACAATGAAAAAACTAAAAATAGCGGTTGTGATACCGCCCTTCACAACTCTTCCTGCTCATGGTCAAGGAGGCACTGAACGCATTGCAGAAGGTATGATAAATGAGCTATTAATAAGAGGGCATAAAGTTACGCTTCTTGGTGCAGGTAGATGTAAAACAAAAGCTAAGTTTATATAAATATTTTCTAAAACTATTTCTGAACAAAATTTTAATACCGCATATACTGAGGCTGCAAGGGCTTTAAGGATTGAGACTGCTTATATCACAAAAGTTATGGATTTTATTTCCAAAAATGATGGTAAATTTGACGTGATATTTAATCATATGAGGGGCGGATATCTTATGTTGCCTTTGGCTAAGTACTTAAAAAATCCTATTATTTCTATTATGCATTTGCCGATTTTTAATGAAGTTGGGGAAGTTCTTAAATTGTTTAAATCACCTAATATTATTACTATATCCAATAATCAGAGAAAACCGGTCCCTAAAGTAAAATATCTTGCTACTGTTTATAACGGTATCAATATTTCTGAATTCAAATTTGATGATAAGCCGGAAGATTACTTTCTCTTTATTGGCGCTATGGGTGAGTATAAGACCCCTCATTTAGCAATACAGGCCGGCTAAAAAAGCGAAAGTAAAGCTTATTTTGGCCGGAGGCAAGAAAAGAGAGCCATATTTTAGCACCAAAGTTGCTCCTTTAATAGATAATAAAAATATTTAATATATCGGTGAGGTTTCCGGTAAAAAGAGAATAGAATTATTCAGAAAAGCGAAGGGGTTTTTGTTTCCTATAACATGGGAAGAACCTTTTGGTCTTGTTGTAATAGAAGCAATGGCATGTGGAACCCCTGCAATAGCTTTGAATCACGGCGCGATGTCTGAAATAATCAAAAACGGGAAAACGGGGTTTGTGGTTAAAAATGTTGATGAAATGGTCAAGGCCATTAAGAAAATAGATCAAATAAAAAGAGATGATTGCCGAAAAGAAGTAGAGAAAAGATTTTCTTATCAGCGCATGGTTGATAATTATTTAAAAGCTTTCGAGAAGATAAAAAGAGGTTAGACTTTTTACTTCAGCTAAATTTATTTGGCGGATTGCTAATATTAATCAATTTATACATTGTTTAGTAATCATTGAATCAATCGTCAATTAATATTAAAATTACATAAGTTAGGAATTAGTTTTTATGAAAATTGTTATTATCTCGCCACTATGGGAAAGAACTCCTCCAAGAAAATATGGGGGCACTGAGAGAATAGTTTATGCTTTGACCGAAGGCTTAGTAAAAGAAGGGCATGATGTGACTTTGTTTGCAACAGGAGACTCAGTTACATCTGCAAAGCTTATGTCGGTTTATCCAAGGTCTCTTTATACTGATGGTGTTTCTTGGAGCAATGCGTACTGGCCATCTATAAATATTTCAAAGGCCATTGAATATTCTAGAAAAATAAAAGCGGATATAATTCATAGTCACAGTCAGTATTATGGATATGTCTTTTCCCCTTTATCTCCAATTTCCGATGTTGCATACCCATCATGGCACTTTAAAGTCTCAAAGTATAGGTAAGGAAAAACAGGCTACTTTAGATTATTTTAAAAAAGCAAATTACATATCAATTTCTAGGTCACAGCGAGAACCAATGCCTTACCTTAATTGGGTTGGTAATGTTTATAACGGCATTGACGTTGATTCTTTTTATTTTAATGCAAGGAAAGGTCAGTATTTGTTATGGATGGGGCGTTTTACTCCTAAGAAGGGGTCAAAAGAGGCAATAATAATTGCCAATAAGACCAAAAGGAAATTAATATTAGCCGGTAAAATAGAAAAAAACAACAGGAATGACTATAATTTTTATAAAAAAGAAATTAAGCCATTGATAGACAATAAAAATATTTGTTATGTAGGAGAAGTATCTCAAGGTAAAAAAGTACAGCTTTATAAAAATGCATTATGCTTGCTTAATACGATAAAATGGGATGAACCCTTTGGTTTAATTCCCATGGAGGCAAATGCATGTGGAACTCCTGTTATATCTTTTGCGGAAGGTGCACTTAATGAAACCATTAAAAACGGACATAATGGCTTTTTAATTAAACCAAACAATCTGAATGGTATGATAAAATCTTTAAAAGATATAGACAAAATAGATAGATTAACATGCAGAAAATGGGTGGAAGATAAATTTTCCGTAAGCCGAATGGTGACTGATTATATAAAAGTTTATCAAAAATTTGTTAAAAAATAATTTTCTATAAAAATAATTATTTACATATTATGTGTCAACCGATAAACGATTATTGATCTATTATTTATGAATAAAAATGATTAAATTGAAGCATAAAATAACTATAAGAGTTATAATAACAAATTATGTATGAAACAAGCGATAAGGTTAAACAGCAAATAATTAATCTACCCCATAAGCCTGGTGTTTATTTCTTCTATGATCAAGGCAGGCACGTGATTTATATTGGTAAAGCGGCCGATCTGAAAGAACGCATAAATTCTCATTTTCGAAATCCTTTATCAGCTAGAGATTTTAATAAGGTAAAAAATACAGAAAAAATTACTTCTATAGAATGTCAGTCGGAGATAGAGGCATTATTTTTAGAACCGGAATTTATTAAAAGATATCAACCAAAATATAATGTTGAATGGAAAGACAATAAAAACTTTCTTTATGTTGAAATTAAAAAAGATAATATTCCGGAGATTAAATTAGTAAGGAAACCGTATAAAAAACCTAGTATGGTTTTTTATGGTCCATATGTTGATTCTAAGGCAATTAGACGGGCATTAAGACTGTTAACCCGTATATTTCCTATAAAGTATTCAGAAAGAGGTGCTTTTAGGCCGGGGATAAGATGGCATCAGGAAATTATTGAGAAAATGTTTCCAAAAGCAAATTTTTATAGAAGGATTAAGCTATTCTTTCAAGGTAAAGTAGGGAAGTTAATAAAAGAATTTCAAGATGAAATGAATCAATCGGTTAAGCATCAACAATTTGAAAAAGCAGCATTATTTAGAGATAGAATTAAGGCGTTAGTGCACGTAAAAGAAACGGCTATATTTAGAAAAGAAGAGTCAGAAAGCATCAAGGCAGATCAAGGCCTTATAGAATTAAAAAAAGTATTAAAGCTAAAAAATTTTCCTAATTTAATAGAAGCTTACGATATATCCAATATTTTTGGCAGCGAGGCTGTTGGTTCAATAGTTTATTTTAAAGGTGGGGTTTCTGATAAGAGTAATTATAAAAGATTTAGGATCAGGTTGGTTAAAGGTATAAATGATTACGGTATGATGAAAGAAGTTTTAGACAGAAGATTTAACAATAAAAAAAATATTCCGGATTTGGTATTGATTGATGGAGGAAAAGGCCATTTAGGAGTTGCTTTAAAAACTGTAAGAAACATTAGCGATAAGATAGATGTAGTTTCTATTGCAAAAAGAGAGGAAGAATTATTTATCCATGATGATGGAAAAGGCATCTTTGAAAAAGTTATACTGGCAAAAAATAATTCAGCACTTTTATTGATACAAAGGATTAGAGATGAGGCTCATCGTTTTGCAATTACATATCATAGGCTTCTTAGAGCCAAAAAAACACGGCATTCCGTTTTAGACGATATAGGTGGAGTAGGTAGGATTACTAAAAACAAATTGATTAAGGAATTTAAGACTATCGAAAATATCAAAAAAGCTCCATTAAATGAACTTCGGAGCATCGTCGGTCAAAAAATAGCGATCAAAATTAAAGAAAGTTTAGGAAAAATAAAATAATAATTAATGGAATGGGTCATCTTTGCCTATCCCGTTTGTTGTATCAATGGGTTGGCCTAGGTAGATGAACTCTTGTATTGTTTTAATCCCTTCTTTGTTTATTTTAGTGCTTTTTTCTTGCGCATTAGCTTCTTTTGCAGGACCATACATAGTAAGATAAGTTAGGACAAAAAGTGTGGTAGACATAGCTACTATTAAAAGGAAATAAAACCATAAAAGCCCTTTACGTGAGATACTCTTTTTTTTACTAAATGTTATATTCATGGTGACACATAGATTACTATTGATATTGACCCTTCTAATTGACCCGGATGATTCTTATCATCTGTTTTTAGGTTAGCCTTTTTTATAGATGTAAATCTTGATAAATTTTCTAGTGTTTGTGAAAATTTCATTGCATTGTCATAAGTTCCTATAAATTGTATATCGATTGGTAGTTCGTAAAAATTACCGTTTTTAGTCAATTGCGTAAGCTGAGGAGATGTGGCACTGTTAGCTTGACTGTTTTGTGTTGCAACTTTTACCGAGGATAAAGCTATACCTGAGTCACTTATTGCGCCCTGAATTTGTGTAATGTAATCAGCCACATCTTTTGTTTTTGGAAACATTTTCCCTAACAAATTAATTTGTTCTTCATATTCCTGATAAGTTTTTGATAATTTTTTTAAATCAATTCCTTTTTGTACCGATAAACTTAAATCCATTTTTTTTACCTGCAAGTTGTCTTTTGTGTCATTTATTCTTTTTATAAAAGGATAGGTAGCAAAATATCCTATCAAAACAATTATTGCTATTGTGATTGCGAAAATATAATATAATAGTTTTTTTTCACCCATAATTTTACTTTAATTTAGTTTGAAATGAAAAGTCATATTTGTTTTTTTCTTTTTGCCATGTCGAAGATTCAAAATCTATATAATCAAATAATGTTGAGGTAGAAAGAGCTTCTTTAAATTTCATTATAGAAACAAGGTCACCTGCTTCTCCTCTCATTGTAAGAAGTATTTGTTGTGGGGGGCTAACAGATTTTTTGGTATTTTGACTCCCGGAGTCTTTGCTGTCGGTTTCTTGGCTGCTTTTTTTAGTTAGTATAGGTGTTGCCGATAATTCGTTTACAGTAATATTAGCAGGTATTTTATTTTTTATTTCTTCCAAAACATTAAACCACTTTAGGCCTTGTTTTTTTAATTCATTAATATTTTCAATACTTTTGTTAAATTTAGAGACTTTATTTTCTACATCTTTGTATTTATCGTTTTTTTGCTTTTGGTTAGCTATTTGAGTTTCAACCTCTTTAACGTCTTTGTCAAAATTACCGCCTATAATGAATAGGAAAACAGAAAAACCGATTATTAGGCTTACTGCGATAACAGAAAGCACAATGGCTGTGAAGCTTTCTCTAATGATCTGTTTTTTTGTTCTTTCCTTCGGCGGAAGGAGATTAACTTTAACCATTTTATTTTTCCACCAATTCTCTTAATGCTAAGCCAATTGCTGTTGAATATATGCTGGTCTTTAATTTTGGAATTGCTTTTAATGGATAGGTTGTGATATTAGCCCAAGGATTACCTATTTCAGTTCTAATATTAAATGTTTTTTCAAAAAAATCCACTATTCCGGGTAAATGTGCATTGCCTCCGCAAAATATTATTTTAGAAATAGGATGAGGGTTTTTTGCAAAGTTGCCGTAATAATCAATTGATCTGGATAATTCTCTTTCTAATTGTGAAAGCACGGGTTTGATGTGGTTATTAAATAACTTCGGATGCATTTTTTTGCCCGAGTTAATAAGGTTTCTTTTTACATGTTCTGCTTTTTCAAAGTCTATATCAAGATATTGGCTAATGCCCTGGGTTAGTGTATCTCCGGCAACGTGAGTACTGCCTGTTAGTTGTATAGAGGCAAAGTCATAAATAACAATGCTGGTAATATCTGCTCCTATGTCTGCAATTAATATACCCTCATTTATGCCTTCGGATTTATTGATAAGAGCCCTGCATACAGCCGCTGGCTCTATTTCCATAGCAATAACTTCTAAACCCGCCTTTTTAATAGCTTCAAGATGGCTGTGTATAAGTTTCTGTGGAGCGGCAACTACAAGAATATTGTCCTTTTCATTATTTTTATCATCTCCGGTTTTTACTCTTTCCCAATCTAAATATAGTTCGGATATTGAAAAGGGTATAATTTTTTCAACTTCCAACTTAATTACTTCTTCAAGCTCTTCATCTAACATTTTTGGAAATTGTAAAACTTTAGTGAATATGTGTGAGTCTGGCAACGCACAAACAACCTGTTTCGACGTTATGGGATTTATCTTGCTGTTTTCCATAACTTGTCTAATTGCTAAAGATAAGGCCATGGTATCTATTTTATTATTAGCAAAAACGCTTTTATCAAGAGGCACTTCACCATAACTTGTCAGATGAATTAATTTACCTCTTCTTTCAAGTTGGACAGCCCTAACGCTTGTATAGCCAATATCCAACCCAAAGGGCAATTTCATGCTATTAAAAATATGTCCAAAAACCGACATTTATTTATATATTTATCTTTTATTAATTATATAACAATTAACGCATAACAGTAAATACTTAACCCATTGTTTGTTAATAGCTTTCTTCCCAATGTTCAACTTGTACGGAAGGGGAGTCAGGGTTTTCTAGTTGAAGGATAGGGGATATTCTTGATTCATCGTAGGTGAAAATTAAAGAGCTAAAAAAATTCCGAAGTGCCAGTTCACCTGCTATAACCCCACCATTAACAGATAGATTATTGGCAAAGTTAAAAGTTCGGAATTTATCTAGGCAGTATATAAGACCATCGATAGAAATATTTCTGGCATGTAAGCCCATATTTATTTTCGATTTTGTTAAAATACCAGACAGTGTATTATCAGGATGAGTTACGGTTAGGGTTGGGTTAGGATTTCCTCCGCCAGGACTAGTCATGCCTATATCAATATTTCCATCCGCAACTAATAAACCGTTAACTGTTAATTGTGTCTTTTTTAGATCAATATTTCCGCGTATATATGTAATGCCGTTGAGTGTTAGGCTATTATTTGCAATTAGAAGATCTTTAAACTGCTGCTGCGTATATACATTATCTGCTTGATTTAAGAGGGAGCTTGGATTGTCTGAGTCGAAATCAACCATAGGCATTTCTATAGAACTTGCCGCGAGCGGATAATTTAATGAATGTTTTTCTCCTGTTACATCTAATTGAGAGAAAAGCCAAACATTTATATTGCCCATCGTATAGACACTCCCGATAATATCAACATGGCTGAAACCCCACACATTGATATCTTCTACAGCATATAGATCACCTGTTATATCTGGCGCGCTTGCGAATATGTCGATTCGGCGAGAACCATATAATGCATGTTGCCAGAGTGGTTGAGAGTTGGTGCCTCTAACTATTTTTGCCTTAACTACTCTCTGGGTTGTTAATATGCCAGTTTTGTATTTTCCCGTAGAAGTTACCTGTGCTTCTCCTGGAGCTATACTAACAATCGAAACTGTATAAAGACTATTTGCTACAAGGTAAGGATCTCTTGTAAAAGACGAATTTAAGGTACCATTTATAAATGCTGTTTTATAGGTATTATCATTCTTTACTTTAAACATCGCTTCTTCGACTCCAGATTCTGCTACATAAAAACCTATGATTCCACCTTTATTTGCAGATGCAATTCTAAACTCTGATGTCATCGTACCTATAAAAAAAGATGCTAGTGCTAGCAGCAGAACCATAATTAAAACCGTAGTAATTAAGACGATGCCTCTTTTTTTGCCCAAGAAAATTTTATTTTTCATAAATTTCTTCCAAAATTTTCAGTTCTGAGTTCTATTTTTTGATTATCTTTTTCTACGGTTAGTTCTATGTATATATTTTTTTCACCATAAAAGTTCAATGTGCTTATATTTTGGGCAATAATTTGATCAGAATCAACTGTATATGTAGCCGGCTGTCCTCCTCCGTCGACTGCATCATGATATACCCAAGAATCTGGATCAGTTGAGAAGAAGTAATGGCCCTGTTCTCTTTTGATATCTTGACCGGATAGATAATATCTAATGTATTGAACAGTACTTATATGCCCATCTTTAAATTTAATGTCTGTTTGTGGTGGATCCGGTTCTATTGGTTGTAGGGTTGTAATGATTTGTTCGGCTTGTCTCATCTCACGGCTAATTCTATCTAAGGCAATCCTCCCATTTTGGGATAATTCCGCGTTTAATGCGCCTTTTCTGTGTACTTTCTGTCCAGTGACAAAACTTACATATACAATAGCCAATATCATTACTCCTAATGACGCGCTGATCATAACTTCAATTATAGTAATTCCACTTTTTTTATTACCCATTATTTTCATTTTTTGTTTAATAATCTTACAATTTGTAGGCTTTTTTCTCGACCACTTTCCTTCCAATAGACGTCAGTGACTATTTTTTTTAATCCTGTATCTGCTATAGAAACACTTAAATTGGAGTCTACATATTCAACAGTAACACTTCTTTCATATTTATAGAGCTGGCTATTTGGGTCACTGTCAGCTTTTAACCTTACTTCTATGTTTCCTATTGGGATATCGTCATAATTCTGAGAAATATATTCTTCAGTTTTTTCTTGTGCTAGATTAGCAGCAACTGTTGTTTCTTTTGATTGTCTACCTAATATTATACCCTTAGGGAAAAGGGCAAGTATGGCTACTATTCCTACAGCAAAAATCCCCAAAGCAAATATGACTTCAATTAAAGTAAACCCTTTATTAGAATTCCTAAATCCTAATGACCAATGGCCAACGACCAAGTTAGTACTTGATGATTGAGGTTTGGTTATTTTTTTATTTTTTTGGGTATTGGTCATTGGAGTTTGGTTATTTTCTTTAGTCTCCCTTTACAAAACCGCTTGCTGATATTTCTATTTTTTTAATTTCACCGCGCCCATTTATAAGTATTATTTCCCCAGTAGAATTCGGTACAGCGGCGGAATTGAATTCTATTTCTAGGGGGAGAGGAGATAAACTAATGCTTGAATAGTCTATACCTGAATATAAAAAAGTTGTTTTTATAATTTCTTCGCCACCATCTTTTTTTATTAATTGGTATGAGTTATTTGATGTGTTAAATCTTATTAGATGGTTTTTTTGGCTTGTTACGGTTTTTTGTTGAGTAAGTCTTAGGTCTGAAATTAAATCTCTTTGTACCCCCCTTAACTTGATTGGTGAATACCACGAGTATAATGCAGGAATAGCAAAGGCTGCCAGAATTGAGATAATTGAAATCACCGCTAACATTTCTATTAAGGTGAATCCAATTTGTTTTTTATTTATTAATTTAGGGGTTAAAAAACCGTCCATCTTTATTTATGATAATTATTCTAAAGTTACTCTCCAAACTTCTTCCATTGTTGTGGTGCCGTCTAGGATTTTCATTATTCCGTCTTGTTTCATGCTTACCATGCCTATTCCCATAGCTGCTTTTTGAATTTCACTAGAAGGCACTTTTTTTGTAATAAGTTCTTCTATCGCTCCTTCAATAGATAAAACTTCAAAAATTCCAACTCTTCCTTTATATCCTGTCTGATTGCAAAAACTGCAGCCAATACCCTTGTAGATGCTTACTGAAGTAGAATCGCTATTAATTTTATTTTGCACTTCTTTAGGTAATGTTTTAATATCATCTTTCATTTCGAGAAATATTTCTTTAGGAATTTTAAGTTCTGTTTTGCAATGTTCGCATATTTTTCTTGCTAAGCGCTGTGCAACTATAGTATTGATTGAAGATGCAAGAAGAAAAGGCTCAACACCCATATCGATTAAACGGGGGATAGCTCCGGCAGCATCATTCGTGTGGAGTGTGGAAAGTACTATATGGCCGGTTAAAGCTGCGTGTACAGCCATATCAGCGGTTTCAAGATCTCTAATTTCTCCAACCATAATAACGTCAGGGTCTTGTCTTACTATTGCCCTAAGTCCTGAAGCAAACGTAAAGCCTATTTTAGCGTTAACCTGCGATTGATTTATACCATCGATGTAATATTCCACGGGGTCTTCTAGTGTTGTAATATTCATACCAACATTATTCAAAAGCCCGATTGTCGCATAAAGAGTAGTTGATTTTCCAGCTCCTGTTGGTCCTGTAACGAGAGTCATCCCATGGGGTTTATGAATATTTTTTTGCATAAATTCAAAGGATTTGCCCCTCATGCCCAGTTGTTCTAAGGTAAGTATAGCTGTAGTTTTATCAAGAATTCTCATTACAACCTTTTCGCCATTTACTGTAGGTAGGGTTGAAACTCTAAAATCGATTTCTTTGTCGCCATAAATACCATGAAATCTTCCGTCTTGCGGAAGTCTTTGTTCATCGATTTTTAAGTTGGAAATAATTTTAATTCTTGAAATAACAGCCCTGCTTATTGTTAAAGGCAAGGTTACTGTTTTGCGTAATATTCCATCTATTCTATATCTAACTTCTAGATTTTTGGTTGTAGGTTCTATATGTACATCTGATGCTCCTCCTACAACAGCATGTTCAAAAATAGTATTTATGAGCTTAGCTATTGGCGAGTCTTGTTTGATTATATCTACAGCGCTTATACTTTCCAGTTCTTTTTGGCTGCCTGGCAGGATTTTGTCAGTTTCGATAGCTTTTTCTACTTCTGTTTGTATACCGCTATAGCGGTCTAGTAATTTTGTAATGTCAGAAGCTGTTGCCATGTGTGGTTCAATTTCTGAGCCGATTATTTTTTGGACAAATTCCAAGACCGTATATTCTTCTGGTTGTGTAGTGGCAACCTTAAGCGTTTTTGTTTTGTTATCGATATCAAAAGCTACTATGTGATATTTTTTTGCTACGTCTTCAGGGATGTGCTGTATTATATTTTGAGCGACAGTTAAATTGGAAAGATCCACAAAGGGGACTTTCACTATGCTGGCTTTTATTTTTGCATAATCTTTTTCAGATAATATCTTTTTTTCTTTTAGTACTAGCTCTACTGGTTTTTTATTCTTTTTGCTTTCCTGAGTTGCTTCTGTAAGCTGGTCCTTTGTTACCCCTGCTTCTGTTAATAATTTCTCTATTTTTGCATCAGCCACTTAGAGACCTCTAATTAGTTTAATTATATTAAACCATAGGATTAAATCTCGTGCAATCACATTGTAATTTGCCAATTAGATGATAAGTAGTATTATTTTTATAGAATTCATGTAATCATTATTTTGTATATTCGCAAATGTAAATTAAAGGAAAAACTAGATGATTCAAATAGAGCTCAATAATATATCAGAAACATTCACAAGTGAATCGGTTCAAGTAAAAGCATTGTTAAATATTAATTTAAATATTAACAAAGGTGATTTTATTGCTATTATTGGCTCTTCAGGTTCAGGGAAATCCACGCTTATGAATATTATAGGCGCACTTGTGCGACCTACTTCCGGAGTATATAAGCTTGATGGACAAAAAGTTTCCGGGATGAATGATAAAAAACTGGCTAATTTGAGAAAAAACAGAATTGGTTTTGTTTTCCAGAATTTCAATCTTATTCCAAGAATCTCTATACTGTCTAATGTGGAATTACCAATGGTTTATAAAAGAGTGTCTAAAGTAGAGAGAAGAGAAAGAACTCTAACATTGCTAAAAAAAGTGGGCTTAGAGGGAAGATCATCATTTAGACCTAATCAAATATCTGGAGGAGAGATACAGAGAGCAGCTATTGCAAGAGCTTTAGCCAATAATCCGGATATTATATTAGCAGATGAGCCTACGGGGAACTTAGATTCAAAGCGTGGCGAAGAAATTATGAAAATTTTCCAAGATTTGAATAAAGAAGGAATCACTGTCATTTTAGTTACTCATGATATAGAAAAAGCAAGATATGCCAATAGAATCATTAAAATGAAAGATGGTTCTATAGTAGGAGATGAAAATGTTTCTCGATAACTTTAAGATTGCCTTTAACTCAATATTTAGTAATAAAGCACGTTCTTTCTTAACAGTTTTAGGAGTAATTATTGGAGTTGGTTCAGTGGTTTTAATGTTAGCAATAGGCGAGGGAGCGAAAAACAGTGTGTCAAAGATGATTGAATCATTTGGAACTAACGTAATTTTTGTCGTTCCGGGCAAGATCGAAAAAGGGAAAAGTTTTAATCCGGTTGCTACAGTTGGGGAGAATACTCTTACAAACAAGGATGTGGAAGATATTCAAAAAAAGGCTGATAAAATTAAAGATGTTGCGCCGATATCTTTATTGGGCGGATCCCTTGTTTATAATAAACAAATAGCTTCTTCTGCTATAATGGTTTCTTCAACCCCAGCCTTAGCAGATGCCATGAATGGTGAACTTGGTGGTGGAAGATATATTAATGATGATGATATCAATAATAAGAGTAAGGTAGTAGTAATTGGATCAGCTGTAAAAGATGAGTTATTTTCCGATCAAGACCCTGTAGGAAAAAAGGTTACTTTTAGAGATACGACCCTCGAGATTATAGGTTATACCAAGAAAAAGGAACAGAATTTTCAGTTTGGAGGATTTAGTTTCGCCGGTTTTTCAACGATGCCTCGAACAACAGCGATTGATATAACCAAATCAGACCAAATCTTTAGGATTATTTGCAAAGCTGACTCAAATCAGAATGTGGATGCTGCAGTTTCTCAAATCAAATCAACTATTCTAGACAATCATAAAGGTACGGAGGATTTTTCAGTATTAACACAAGATGATATTTTAGGTATTGCTAAAGATATACTAGATCTCCTGACTATCTTGGTGGCTAGTATTGCCGCAATTTCTTTGATTGTTGGCGGAATAGGGATAATGAACATGATGCTTGTTACAGTAACAGAACGTACCCGTGAGATTGGGATAAGAAAGGCCGTGGGCGCTAAAAATTCAGATATATTGATTCAATTTATGATTGAGGCAATTGTAGTTAGTTTTATGGGTGGTTTATTGGGAGTATTACTTGCTTTCGCTGCTAGTTTTGCGGTAGATCGTTTTACTCCACTTTCTCCAGTGATAGATTTAAATTTTATTCTTATAGCATTCTCAATATCCTTTATCGTTGGAGTAATATTTGGTCTTGCGCCTGCAATAAGAGCATCCAGAAAAGATCCTATTGAATCTTTAAGATATGAATAATTAGAATATTAAGATTTGTTCTCTAATGCCCCACATAGTATCCTGAAGCCCAATTCCCTACTTTAGCCTCGTTGTTTAAGGTATTCTTGTAGTAGGAAGATACCCAGAGTTCTGGTACTGCTTTGTTCCAGAATCTTGATTGATAGAAGGAAGAAGACCAGTTTAAAGGTACTGCTTTAATCCAGAAGGTCCATTTGTAGGAATAGGTTCCGGGAGGTCCTGATTCAGGAACCCAGTTTTCGGGTATAGCTTTGTTCCATAGCCTGGTGTAGTAGAAGGAGTTAGCTTGAAGAGTAGGTACTGCTGTATTCCAGAAGTAGTTATAGTAATAATCACTGGCTAAGTTAGAAGGTATGGCAGTATTGAAAAGATAGGTATAGTAGTGTTGATTAGACCATAGTTCAGGAACAGCTTTGTTCCAGAGTCTTGAGGAGTAATAAGAAGAGGACCAGTTTAAGGGTACTGCTTTGGTATAGAAGGTGGTTCTATAGGAATCAGGAGAGGAAGATACCCAGTTTTCAGGTACTGCTTTATCCCAGAGTCTCTTGTAGTAGAAACCATTAGTCCAGTATTCAGATACTGCCTTGTTCCAGAATCTAGTGTAGTAATAAGAGTTAGATAGCTTCTCAGGGATAGCATGATCAAACAGATACTTATAGTAGAATTGATTAGCCCAGAACTCGGGGACTACTCTGTCCCAAAGCATAGAGTAGATAGTATTGTCTTGAGGGACTATATCGTTTATA
>Ga0210031_1000282_pt1 | contig 28576 bp, 28 predicted proteins | sample CryGeyCG2014_080_FD_185455 | JGI IMG/M metagenome (GOLD analysis project Ga0210031, IMG submission 185455) | Groundwater microbial communities from aquifer - Crystal Geyser CG03_land_8/20/14_0.80 (SPAdes) (version 2) | ecosystem: Environmental > Aquatic > Deep subsurface > Groundwater | place... | reverse complement strand
TTACGCCTTTCAGGAATTGTTAACGGGCCAGATTTTGACTTTAGAAGAAAAATTTGATAAAATAAATAAAGCGACGATTGATGATATCTATCGCGTTGCTAACGATATTTTTCAGCCGGAAAAACTAAACCTAGCTTTAATCGGGCCGTTTAAAGAGAAAAATAGATTTGATAAACTTCTGAAAATATAGTTATATTATAATGAATAATAATCATTCGCAGACGGTCAATATTTCAACTTCAACCATTATCCGGTTTGTTTTGATTCTACTGACGTTGGGTTTTCTTTTTCTTATCAGAGATATCCTTCTGATTGTCGTCGTTTCGGTCATTATTGCGGCAGCGGCAACCGGGCCGGTTAATTGGCTTCACAGCCGGCATGTCCCGCGGCTCCTAGGAGTGGTTTTTGTTTACCTGCTTTTGTTGCTTTTATTGGCTTCGGCCATTGCTTTGGTTTTTCCGCCTTTGGCGGAACAAGTAAGACAATTGTCTTCAAATTTTCCCGGCTTTTTGGATAAAATCAATCTGAATTTAAAAGAATGGTGGGGTGGCTATAAAATTGAGGGTAATCTTCAGTCATTTCTGAATCAAATCGGCAATAGGCTTTCCAAATCAACCGCAAGCGTTTTTTCCACAATTGTCAGTTTATTTGGCGGGATTTTCTCGGCGACGGTAATTTTAGTCATTTCCTTTTACCTGACTGTCCAAGAAAAGGGAATTAAAAGGTTTTTTATTTCGCTAACGCCGCAAGACAGCCAACAGTATATTTCCGATTTGGTTGAAAGGATTGGGGTAAAGATAGGCGGCTGGTTAAGGGGGCAGCTTCTTATAATGTTGATTGTCGGATTACTGGTCTATCTCGGCTTGACCCTATTGGGGGTAAAATACGCTCTAACTTTAGCGTTAATTGCCGGGATTCTTGAGATTGTCCCATATGTTGGACCGATTATCTCGGCGATTCCGGGGATTATTCTGGCGTTTTTACAGGCGCCGGTTTTGGGGTTATTGGTCCTTATTCTGTATATTGTTATTCAACAACTGGAAAATTATGTCATTTTTCCGCAAGTAATGAAAAAAACCGTTGGTCTTAATCCAATCGTCATTATTATTGCTATGCTTATTGGCGCTAAACTGGCCGGAATTTTGGGGATTATCCTTTCTGTGCCCATAACAGCCGCCATTACCGAGTTTGTTAAGGATTTTAAGAAGTAAATTTTTTAAAATCGATTTTTGCGCTTTTTCCTTGCCAAGGAAGGCGTTTTTTGATTTAATTATTGAAATGGCTAAACTATACATTGTTTCAACGCCAATCGGAAATTTAAAAGACATTTCCCAAAGGGCGATAGAAACATTAAAGGAAGTTGATTTGATTTTGTGCGAAGACACCCGAACGACTAAAAAACTCCTCAATTATTATCAAATCTCAAAGCCGACTACCAGCTATCATCAGCACAGCCGATTAAATAAAATTGAATTTATTCTAAAACAATTAAAAGAGGGCAAGAATTTGGCTTTGGCTTCGGATGCCGGCACGCCGACAATCAGCGATCCGGGCGCGAAGTTGGTTGATTATCTAATCGGACAGATACCGGAGGTGAAAATTATTCCTATCCCCGGGCCATCGGCGGTTATCGCCGCTTTGTCGGTTTCTGGGTTTCCGGCCGACAAATTTGTTTTTCTCGGTTTCCCGCCGATTAAAAATAAGAGAAAAAAGTTTTTCCGGGAGATTATCGACGCAAAATACACCGCGGCGTTTTACGAATCCACCCACCGGATTTTAAAAACACTGGGCGAACTGAAAGATATCTTGCCATTGGAAAGAAAAATGGTCGTTTGCCGCGAACTGACCAAAAAATTTGAAACGATTTATCGGGGCAATATCAGGCAGATCATTGAACGAATCAATCCGTCAACCGATAAAAAAGGAGAATTTGTCATTGTTGTTGAAAGAAAAAAATGACCAAGAAATTTTATCTTACTACTCCTGTCTACTATACCAATCGGGCGCCTCATGTCGGAACGGCCTACACTAATGTGGCGGCCGATGTTTTAGCCCGATATCACCGGCAGAAAGACGAGAAAGTTTTCTTTTTAACTGGTACTGACGAGCATGGCGAAAAAATTGCTCAGGCTGCCAAAGAAGTCGACAAATTGCCGCGGGAATTCGTTGATAAAATATCGGATGAATTTAAAAAAACCTGGTCGGTTTTAAATATCTCGTACGATAAATTTATCCGAACTACTGATAAAGAACACGAAGAAGGCGTTAGAAAATTCATTTTTCAATTAAAAGAAAAAGGAGTGATTTATCAGGATAAATATCAAGCGCTTTACTGCCCTAATTGCGAGGATTTTGTCCAAAAGAAAGATTTGATAGACGGCAAGTGTCCTTATCATGGCAAAGAACCAGAATTGGTCTCGGAGACGAATTATTTTTTTAAATTAGACAAGTTTTTGGGCCCGGTCAAAGAATTGATTGAAAAAGACGAGATAGAGATAAGGCCAGGAGAGAGAAAAAGGGAAGTTCTTTCAATGATTAATCAGGATTTGGGCAATCTTTCTATTTCTCGAGAAAAAGTCAGCTGGGGTATTTCCTTGCCTTTTGATGAAAAGCAGACGGTCTATGTTTGGGTAGACGCTCTTTTGAACTACATTACCGCTATTGGATACGGTAAAGATGAAAGTAATTTTAATCAGTATTGGCCGGCAGATTTACATTTAATCGGAAAAGATATTTTAAAGTTTCATGCCATCTATTGGCCGGCTTTACTTTTGGCGACCGGATTAAAGCCGCCGAAAAAGATTTTTATTCACGGGTTTTTAACCATCAATGGACAAAAGATATCCAAGTCATTAGGCAATACTATTGACCCGATTGAATTATCGGAAAAATACGGCGTTGACACCGTCAGATATTTTCTTTTAAGAGAAATCTCCTTTGGGCAGGACGGCGATTTTTCTATCAAACGACTGGGAGAGAGGCATAACGCTGATTTGGCCAATGGGTTGGGCAATTTAGTCAGCCGGGTTTTGACTCTTTCAGAAAGAATTAAGCCCGAAGAAAAGACCAGAGGAGAATTAACTCCAAAGATTGATAAAGCTAAAAAAGATTATCAAAAGGCAATAGAAGGAATTAAATTCAGCGAGGCATTAGAAGCGGCCTGGCGCCTGATTGGCGATTGCGACAATTTTGTTGAAAAGAACAAACCTTGGAAACTGGATAAGGATTCGGAGCAATTTAAAGATGTTGTCTCGGAGCTCTTGACCGCCGTCAAAGAAATTGCTTTGCTATTAAAACCGTTTATGCCCGAGACGGCGGAAAAGATTTTAAAACAAATCAAAGAAAACAAGAAAGCCGAGGCGCTGTTTCCCCGGCTGTGACCTTTTGTGGGAATTAAAAAGGCCTTTCGGCTTCAATAAGGAGAAAGGCGCGATAGAAATAGTTTAAACGGTGGTCTATTATTTGACCGCCGTTTTTTTGTGTTCAAAATACGAGTAAACCAAAAGAAAAAGTGAAAAAGCGATAACCGGAATAATGGTGAACCAAAGGGCGTTTTCAGCGAAAAATATTCCCAAAATGGCGATTATGCCGGCAACCTTGAATAATTTAGCGCCTAATTGGTGCGTCTTTTTCCAAACAATATCACTGGACAATGTCCAAGGCGTCCGAATGCCGATAAACCAATTTCTTTCGGCGTGCTTTAGGATAACACCGATGTAAAAAAACAAAAGCCCGATGGCCGGCGTCATGAATAAAGTCATATTAAACCGGTAGCCAAGATTCCAAAATACGGTTAAAGAATAGACATAGAGAAGAAAGACGACTATCAGGATAATAAGCCAGTTAAAGTAATTTCTAAACTTGGCAATGTTTTTTTTGAGCGGGTCTATTCTGGGAATCAGGAGAAAAAGCAGAAATATCGCCAAGGTTATTGCCGGCATCAGGAAAACGCCCCAAATCTTTGGCAGATAGTCGTCAACCTGTCCTTGGCTGTTCCAGTGAGAAGCAACTCTATCCGGCAATTTTGGATAAAGATAGAAAGCGGATAAAAACGAAAGAATGATGACTGAAATAATAATAAGATTTGTTTTTTTATTATCCATAGTTTCATTATATCAAAGCGTTGGCTTGAAAACAAGCCGCCAATAAGATATTATAAAAGATATGGCTAAGCCGAAGTTAATTGATATTCATACCCATATTAATTTCCGCGACTACAAAAAAGACGGCGACAAGGTTATTCGCCGTGCCCTTGAGGCCGGCGTTTGGATTATTAATTCCGGCTCGCAGTATTCCACCAGCAAAAGGGCAGTGGAATATGCCAGTAAGCACAAGGAGGGGGTCTATGCCATTGTCGGGCTTCACCCAATCCATGTTTTAGCCGGCGGCCGGTCAGAAAAAAACCGGAAAGGCGAGATTGAAGAAAGGGAGTATGAAGAATTGGATGAAAGGAAATACCTGAAATTATTAAAAGACCCCAAAGCGGTCGGGGTCGGAGAAATCGGATTGGAATACGACGAAAATACCACCAAGTACAAAAAAGACAAGCAAAAAAAGATCTTAATCCGCCAGATTGAAATGGCCCAGCAAATGAATAAACCGATTGTTTTTCATTGCCGCAAGGCCTACGACGATTTAATTGAACTCTTGACGATGTTTTCCGCCGGCTGCGCTTCTTGTCCGATGGCCTGCGCGCCAAAATTGAGAGGAGTCGTCCATTGCTTTATGGGCAAATTATCGCAGGCGGAAAAATTGGTTGAAATGGGATTTTACCTAAGTTTCAACGGATTGATTACTTATGCCCGGGATTATGACAAAGTCATAAAGAGCATTCCATTGGAAAATATTGTCTTAGAAACCGATGCTCCCTATCTGGCGCCGGAACCCCATCGTGGGGAAAGAAATGAACCGGCCTATGTCCGGTATGTCGCCGAGAAAATCGCCGAGGTAAAGGGAATAGGTTTTGATGATGTTGCTAAACAAACAACCAAAAACGCCAGAGAATTATTCAATATCTAACTATGCCTAAATACAACCCGCCAAAAATTGAAAAAAAATGGCAGAAATATTGGCAGGAAAAAGAACTACACAAGACCGGTTTCGACCCGAAAGCGGGGAAGAGATATATTTTAGATATGTTCCCTTATCCGTCCGGTTCCGGTCTGCATGTTGGTCATATCGAATCATACACTGCCACCGATATCTACGCGCGCTTTTTGCGCTTTAACGGATATAATGTTTTACATCCGCAGGGCTGGGACGCTTTCGGTCTGCCGGCGGAAAACTACGCCGTCAAAACCGGCGTTCATCCGTCTGAAACGACTAAAAAAGCGATTCAAACCTTTAAACGGCAAATCAATTCAATGGGCTTTTCTTATGATTGGGTGAGAGAACTGAACACTTCCGAGCCCGATTACTATCAATGGACCCAACGGTTCTTTTTATTTTTATACCGAAACGGGCTGGCCTATAAAAAGAAAGCTAAAGTCAACTGGTGTGAAAAGTGCCAGACGGTTTTGGCCAACGAGCAGGCCGAAGGAGGAAAATGCGAACGGTGTGAGAGTCCGGTGATTCAAAAAGATTTGGAGCAGTGGTTTTTCAAAATCACCGATTTTATTGAAGACCAGAATTACCAAGGAAAGAAAATCAAGGGGCTTTTAGGCGGATTGGACGATGTTGATTGGCCGGAGTCAACCAAACTGGCGCAAAGAAATTGGATTGGCCGGTCGGAAGGAGCGATGGTCAAGTTTAAAATTAAAGGCAAATCAGTCGGTGTTGAAAAAGAAATTGAGATTTATACTACCCGGCCTGATACGCTTTTCGGCTGCACTTATTTCGTCTTTTCACCCGAGCATCCGATGATTGATGAATTAAGAGACAGTATTGGCAATTGGGGAAAAGTGGAGGAATATAGAGAAAAGACGAGAAAGAAAACCGATTTAGAGAGAACCGATTTGGCTAAAGACAAAACCGGCGTCAGATTAAACGGACTGGCGGCGATAAATCCGGTCAATGGGGGAGAAATCCCGGTTTTTATCGCTGATTATGTCCTAATGGATTACGGCACTGGCGCCATTATGGCCGTACCGGCGCACGATGAAAGGGACTGGGAATTTGCTCAAAAATACAATCTGCCGATTATTGAAGTGCTCCAGGGCGGCGCCGTTGAAAAGGAACCCTATCTTGAAGACGGCCCTCATATTAATTCTTCCTTTTTAGACGGGCTGAATAAGGAAAAAGCAATGACAAAGATAATTGGCTGGCTGAAAGAAAAGAAACTGGGCCGCCCGGCGATAAATTATAAAATTAGGGATTGGTTGGTTTCCCGCCAAAGGTACTGGGGGGCGCCAATCCCGATTATTTACTGCAAGAAATGCGGCCAGGTGCCGGTGCCGGAAAAAGATTTACCGGTGAAACTACCCAAAGATGTCAACTTTATGCCGACCGGCGAATCTCCCCTGAAGTATTCCAAAAAGTTTCATCAAGTCAGGTGCCCCCAATGCGGCTCTCCGGCGAGAAGGGAATCGGATACAATGGATACTTTTGTTTGCTCTTCTTGGTATTATTTAAGATATGCCGACCCGAAAAACAAAAAAGAGTTTGCCGGCAGAAAAGCGCTCAAAAAATGGTTGCCGGTAGATGTCTATATCGGCGGAGCAGAACATATTGTTTTGCACCTTTTATACTCCAGGTTTTTTACTAAGGTCTTGCAGAAATATGGCTGGGTTGATTTTAACGAGCCGTTTTTAAAGCTGCGCCACCAGGGCGCAATTTTAGCCGAAAATGGCGCAAAAATGAGCAAATCAAAAGGCACTGTGGTCAATCCCGATGATGTTGTGGCTGAGTACGGCGCCGACGCCTTGAGGATGCACGAAATGTTTCTGGGTCCCTTAGAAGATGCCAAGCCCTGGAGCACTAAAGGAATTGTCGGCCTTAGCCGGTTTTTGGAAAAGGTCTGGCGGCTGAGCCAAAAAATTATTGAAAAAAAACCAGACAATAATTTGATCAGAGCGCTTCACGAGACGATTAAAAAAGTGACGCAAGATGTTGAATTGTTTAAATTTAACACCGCTATCAGCCAATTGATGATTTTTATCAATAAATCAGGCAAAGAAAATGTCATTTCCAAGGCAATTTGGGAAAAGTTTTTAATTCTGCTGGCGCCCTTTGCGCCGCATCTGGCCGAAGAACTTTGGAGCGGGCTGGGAAATAAGGTCAGTATTTTCAGGCAGAAATGGCCAAAGTACGACCAGAAGCTTATCCAAAAAGAAACCTGGCTGATGATAATCCAGGTTAACGGCAAGTTTAGGAATAAAATTGAAGTTAAAAAAGGTCTGACGGAAAAAGAGGTCAAAGAGTTGGCGCTGGCAAGCGAAAAAATAAGGAAATGGCTTAATGGTAAAGAGCCGAAGAAAACAATCTATATCCCGGAGCGGCTGATTAACATCGTTGTCTGAATGATCATGGAGATAATACGATTTAACTTAGCGGGGGATTGGAAAGACCTGGATAATTTAATAATTGAAAGAACCGCCGAGGTTATCAGGCGGGGAGGAAGCGTTGTTTTCCCGACCGATACCGTTTACGGACTGGGCGTCAACGCCCTAGACAAAGACGCCGTTAGTCGTCTTTTTAAGATTAAAAAAAGACCGAAAACCAAACCGGTTCCGATAATCGTTCGTGATATTGACATGGCCAAGAAATACGCCTATATCAGTTGCGCCAAAGAGAAAGTTTTAAATTCTATTTGGCCGGGAAGGGTGACGGCGATTTTGCCCAAAAAAGATATTACCCCCGATATTTTAACCGCCGGCAAAAAAACCATTGGAATGAGGATTTCCGCTCATCCTTTTATCCAACTGCTGATGGAGGAGTTGGATTTTCCCATTACGGCGACTTCGGCCAATTTTTCCGGCGAGCCGCCGATGGCGCGGTCGCGCGAAGTGATTAAAAATTTTGAAAAGGCCTATCCCCGGCCAACGCTGATTTTAGACGCGGGCGACCTGCCCGAAAATTCGCCGTCAACCATTCTTGACTTGGCCGGCTTGAAGCCAAAAATCACCCGCCTCGGTCCAGTGAGCAAAAAAGACCTGATGAAGATGTTTAAATAAAACACCGACCAGTACTGGTCGGTGTTTTGACAGATAGGGCTAAAAGTAAGTTTACTATTGACAGAAAATTCCCAACTGATACTATAGACCTATACCTATGGTCGGGGTATTGATGAATCATTAACTATTAATTTCAAAAATATGACTATTCAAAAAGAAAAAGCCCTCATAAATTTTAAAAAGGCCCAAGGCTTAATATCCAAAATCATCAAAATGGTTGAGGCCGATGAATACTGTATTGATATTATGCAGCAAAACTTGGCAACGGTAGGACTTTTGAAGTCAGCTCATCAAATGTTGATGGAAAATCATCTTAATACTTGTTTCAAAACGGCAATGGAAACAAAAAACGAAAAAAGGAAACAGAAAATGACCCAAGAGATTTTAAAACTCACAAAACTATTTAATAAATAACTAAATTATATGAGTGAAAAGATAAAAGAACATACTTATTATGTCAGAGGCATGCATTGCGCTTCTTGCGAAGTTTTGATTGAGAAAAAATTATTAGAATCGGGCAGCATAAAATCAGTTGAAGCTTCAATGGCTAAGGGCGAGGCGCTAATTGAATACGAAGGCAAAAGACCAACTCCCAAAAGATTAAACGAAATTTTTAAAAGAGAGGGTTATGTTTTTTCTGATTTGCCTCGCCAAAGCGAAGCGAAAGCGGGCCAGCCGAGAGAATTTTTTATCATTTTCTGTATAGGATTATTAATTATTATCGGTTTTATCGGATTAAATAAATTAGGGTTATCAGGATTAATAAATGTTGGCTCAAAATCGTCTTTGCTAATGTTTTTTGCGTTTGGGCTTATAGCCGGAATTTCCAGTTGCGCGGCCTTGGTTGGCGGAATAATTCTTTCTATGTCAAAACAATGGGGCGAATTGTATTCGGATGCCGACTCTACTTGGAAGAAAATTCAGCCCCACCTAATTTTTAACGCCGGCCGACTTATTTCTTACGGCGTTTTAGGGGCGGTGCTGGGAGCCGTTGGCAGTAAACTAAATTTTTCCTTAAAATTTGGCCCAATTTTAATTATGGCTGTTTCTGTCATGATGATTTTTTTGGCTTTCCAGATGTTCGGCTTTAAAGCGTTTAGAAAATTTCAGTTTACAATGCCCAAATTTATTACGAGATTTATTGCCAACGAGTCCAATTTCAAAGGCCGCTATATGCCTTTTTTAATGGGCGCGTTTACTTTTTTCCTGCCCTGCGGTTTTACCATAACTGCTCAAGGGTTAGCTTTAATTTCCGGAAACGCAATTCAAGGAGCACTGATTATGACTTTATTTGCCTTAGGAACTCTGCCAATGCTTTTAACTATTAGCTTTTCCAGCTTGAAATTTTCGGGAAATTCCTGCTCGTCCGGAAGATTCTTGAAAGTCGCTGGAATTTTAGTTTTGTTTTTCGCTCTTTATAATATAAATTTCCAGCTAAATGTTTTGGGGATTACCAGTCTTAGCGATTTAGGCATTAATTCTGGCCGATTATCCAACGCCGCAAAAAATAATTCGCTCCAAAACGAAGAAGGATTGCCCTTAATTGTTAATGGCAAACAAATCTTAAAAATGGACGCTTCTTCTCGCGGCTATTCGCCAAACTATTTCAAAGTAAGAGTCGGAATACCGGTAAGGTGGGAAATTACCGATAAAGGCACCAGCGGTTGCACCAACGCCATTATTTCAAAAAGTTTATTTGAGGGAGAAATTCTCTTGACTCCGGGCCAAACCAGTATTAAGGAATTTACTCCCGAAAAGCCGGGTAAGTATAAATTTAGTTGTTGGATGGGAATGGTTTCGGGGACTATAGAAGTGGTGGATCTTGCAGATAGCGAAACTATGCTTCAGCCAGAAAAATTCACTGGCTATCATACTGGGGTAGATGTTGAATACGAGGACATAACAAACAATGTGAATATTTATTCTATTTATGATGTGGAATTTTTCTAACAATCCGATGAGCTGGTTTGGTTTTGGCTTTGGCTGGATTTTTATGATTTTATTCTGGGCGCTGATTGTTTATGGACTGATAGTTTTTATCCGCTGGCTTGATAAACAGGGGAAAAGCGAAAACAATGATAAATCTGCTTTAGATACTCTTAAGGAACGTTATGCCAAGGGCGAAATTGATAAAAAAGAATTTGAAGAAAAAAGGAAAGATTTAATTTAAATCTGTCTAACTTTTATCGCGATGATTCAAAAAACAATCCTGACAATTTCGGGCATGCACTGCGCTTCTTGCGCGGCAAATATTGAAAACGCTTTAAAACAAGAGGCGGGGATTAAATCCGCCAATATTAATTTTGCTTCAGAGAAACTTTATTTAGAATTTGACCCGATTGAGATAAGCATTGCCAGAATCCAAAAAATTATTGAGAAATCAGGATACGGGGCAATAGAAGAAGCTGCCGAGGAAGAAATGTGCGACCATCATAAAGAGGCAAAGATACAAGAAGTCAGGAAATTTAAAAAGCGGTTTATTTCCGCTCTAATCTTCAGTTTCCCCATTATTTATATGGCGATGGGCGAAATGATCGGATTGCCAATGCCAACAATTTTTGAAAATTATGGGACTATTATCCAGTTGACTTTGGCGACGGCTGTTATTGCTTCTTGTTTTAATATCTGGACATCTGGTTCTAAAAAATTACTGCGCCTGTCTCCGAATATGGACACCCTAATCTTTATTGGCACAGCCGTTGCTTATTTTTATAGTTTAACCATTTCTGTTTTAGTGTTTTTGGGAATAAAAATTGAGGCGTATCTCTATTATGAAAGCGCGGCTTTGATTTTGGTCTTTATTTCTTTGGGAAAATATCTGGAAGCGGTAACTAAAGGCAAAACCAGCGAAGCGATTAAAAAACTTATCGGCCTTCAGCCCAAAGAAGCGGCGATTATAAAAGATAACGAGGAAATTAAAATTCCTATTTCTGAAGTAAAAATCGGGGATATTATTTTGGTCAAGCCCGGTGAAAAAATCCCAGTGGATGGAATTGTTATTGATGGCTATTCCGGTGTTGATGAAAAAGCGATTACTGGCGAAAGTATTCCGGTGGAAAAGAAAAAGGGCGATGAAGTGATTGGCGCAACCATTAACAAGACCGGAGTTTTAAAATTTAAAGTAACCCGAGTCGGCAAAGATACGATGTTGGCCCAGATTATAAAAATAGTTGAGGAAGCAATGGGCTCCAAAGCGCCAATCCAGCTTTTGGCCGATAAAGTTTCTTTTTATTTTGTTCCGTCCGTGATTGGCCTTGCTATTTTGTCTTTTGTTATTTGGCTTTTATTGGGCCAGCCCCTTACTTTTGCTTTAACGGTTTTTGTCACTGTTTTAATTATTGCCTGTCCTTGCGCTTTGGGCCTGGCAACGCCAACCGCCGTAATGATGGGGACAGGTTTGGCGGCAAAAAATGGCATTTTAATTAAAAGCGGCCAGGCCCTGGAAATTGCCAGAGATGTGAATATTATTGTCTTTGACAAGACGGGGACATTAACTCGCGGCGAGCCAAGCGTTACTGATGTTATTCAAGTTAAAGATGAGATTAGCGAAAATTCTATTTTGCAAATTGCCGGGTCAGTGGAAAAAAATTCCGAACACCCTTTGGCTCAGGCGATTATTAATAAGGCGAAAGAAAGAAAAATCAATTTGTCAGAGGTAAAAAATTTCCAAGCCATACCAGGCCATGGTGTTTCAGCTGATTTGGAAAACCTGCCTGCCGACAGACAAGGTAAAAAAATACTTTTCGGAACAAGAAAACTAATGACTAACAATCAAATTAACCCTGGCCTAATAGAAGAAAAAATGATTGTTTTAGAAGAGCAAGGCAAAACAGCAATGATTTTAGCGCAAGACAAAGAGATTATTGGCATTATTGCTGTGGCTGACACTCTTAAAGATTACTCAAAAGAAGCAGTTAAGATGCTTCATAAAATGGGGAAAAAAGTCGCGATAATTACCGGAGATAATAAAAGAGTTGGACAAGCTATTGCTCAACAAGTCGGTATAGACAGAGTTTTAGCCGAGGTATTGCCGCAAGAAAAATCAGCCGAAATTAAAAAATTACAAAACAAAGGGAATATTGTGGCAATGGTTGGCGACGGTATAAATGACGCGCCGGCTTTGGCGCAAGCTGATTTAGGTATTGCTTTGGGTTCTGGCACAGATGTGGCGATGGAAACCGGGGAAATAGTTCTAATTAAAGATGATTTGAGGGATGTGATAATGGCAATTGATTTGAGTAAGTACACTTTAAATAAAATTAAACAAAATCTTTTCTGGGCATTCTTTTATAATATTGTCGGTATTCCTGTTGCCGCCGGTATTTTATATCCTTTGACTGGTTGGCTTTTAAATCCGGCCGTTGCCGCCGCCGCTATGGCTTTTTCATCAGTGAGCGTTGTTTCAAACGCTCTTCTAATGAAAAGATATGAATCAAAATCTTAAAGGGAGTTCCTTGTTGTTGCCCGCACGCGGGAGGGTTGGGGCAAAGGCGACTTCTTCTCTTTCAGAGTTGTATATACCTACCAATAAAACACCCTGATAGTCGGGGTGTTTTAAGTCAGAAGTCAACAGATTTTAGATATTGCTTTATCCTTTCTCTATCTTCGTTTTCTCTGTTCCCCTTAAAATACATTTCAATAAAATCAATTTTCTTTCTCTTTTCAATATAAGCGTAAATAACTCGCAGAGACGATCCTTTTAAATACCTGCAAAAAAGGCGCGCCTTAATTATTTTGACGCTATCGGTTTGGCTGACGATGTTAAAATGTTTGCTGTTGCCGAGCGGCACAACAGAGACCACGCTTCTAAATTCCCGCAAATCGCTTGAAAGAGATTTGTACTTTTTCGCCAGCCGCTTGCATTCTTTTGAGAACTCGGGCAATTCATTAAAGTTCATCATCGTAATTTCTGACGGAATAGCGCTCGTCGCGGTAGAAAACGCTTTCATACGAAAGCGGCTGACCGTCCTTGGCGACTTTCCATGGAATATCTTCGTGCGAATAATTTTCTATTTCTTTGGCGTTTTTATCGGAAAGACGCGCCAAAACATCATCAATATGTTCTATTTCGCGCGCCGAAAACGCGTCAAGATTTGGACGCTTGCGAGGCAGATATTTCTTTTGCTCATACTTAAAATATCCGCTTTTTACCGCTTCAATTTCTCCTTTTTCTTGCATGTTGGCGAGAATAGCTCCCATTTCTTTTGAAGTGGGCCCATGATGATTTTTAATGTAGGTTGCGCCCATTAGATTTTCTTCAAATTTCTCGTAGTAGTCAAAATCAATGAAGTAAAGCAGTTTATGGAGCACAGTTTCGCCAACATTTGGTTTGCTCCCGACTTTTCCGAGCACATACAATAAGACCTGCTTAAATTTTTCCAGGTGTTTTTCCGTAACGCGGATTTGAAGTCCGCCAGAGGGCTTTTTTGTCTCTTTTTCTATAACCACTCTGCGTTCTGGCGCTTTGCCGGCAAGGAAGTCCTCCAACGAGACGCTAAAAATCGCCGCCAGTTTTTTTGCTTCGGTAATGGTCAAGTCCCGTTCGCCCTGTTCAATTTGAATATAGGTCGGTCGGGACATTCCAAGTTCTGACGCCATGTATTCTTGCGAAAAGTTGTTTTCTTTGCGCAACGCCTTGATTTTTCTAAATAGATCCTTATCCATATATAGACATTATATATCTTGTAAATAAATCTTGTCAAGTTGATAAGTAAGAATACTTGACATCAGAGTCGGGCATATTAAAATCACCCGCCTTGGCCCGGTGAGTAAAAAAGACCTGATGAAGATGTTTAAGTAAAACACCCCGCAAGCGGGGTGTTTTAATAGTGCGTTTGTTTGACGAAATCCGAACCTTTTTTCAACGGAACTGACGGCGCGCTTCGCGCGCCAAACTGAATGCTCGGGCGGGCAAAAAGGAAGGGGGTTGGGGGAAGGAATTTTTGCCCGCCCTCGCTTTCCGTCGTCGCTGAATTTCGTGCCAACCAAGTTGGCGCGCCACCCATAAATTTTTACTAATTTTCTAACGGAAATATTTTACAATTTTTATTCGGACACACTAAAATAATTTCGTCAAAAAAATATTGTCCTAAATTTGCTCCTAAAATAAAATTTCTAAAATTATTTTTAAAACACTCCTCGTCGATAAATGGAGGGTTAGAAACACAAAACAACAGGCAAATTATACCCTTAGCCGACTTACCGAATATGTGTTTCCCTAAGGGTTTTATAATTATATCTTTCCAATATTCAACATAGTCTCTCCAAAACTTTTTTCTACCATCTTCTTTTTTCCCTAAGCAAATAAGTTCAAAAATGCCACCCCTTTTATCAATAGTTCTGCGCGGACCTTCTAATTTCCCATCAGCAAAAACCACTTGAATTTTTTTATCTTCCCAAAAGACATCAACGGGATTGTCTTCAACCGGATTTGATTTAATATCTTTTTCTTTAAAATTTAAACCTTCGTTTTGCAGATATCTTTTGACAACATTTATTTCTTCAATTTGTTTTTGAGTAAAAGAATCCATTTTATTTTTTCTTTTATTTTTATCTTTGTTTATTCCTGTTATTTTAATAATCCTGGTTCATCTAAAATCCTTGCCAATGATTCAATTTCTCCAATTTGAGCAAAGGTTGGAATGCCTAAATAACAATTATCCTTTACTAATATAGCTGCCCCACCGGAATTGCCGTGCTCTACTTTTGCAGATGTTACATAATAATTACCGGCATTAACACTATACTCGTAGCTAGAAATTATACCCTCGGTAGCCGTAATATCCGTTTGTGACCCTATGCTAGGATATCCTAAAATTACTATTGATTCTCCTAAAGAAGGTTTACGCTTGCAATAAAATCCTTGTTGTAAGAGAAGATTAGCAATAAAATTATCGGATTCTCTAATAATTAAACGCGCACCATCAGATTCATCACCAGCGGCTTGCATATTAAAAACACCGCTTGTTGTATGATGGTAAACATAATATAACTTACTGTTCCCAAGAAATTTGACAGTACAATAATCCGGCGTAGCCAAACCTCCCGTGAGGGGTAATTGCTTTGAAATAACATGTTTATTAGTTTGGATGCCAACGCCATCAGAAAATCCGAATAGCGTTCCGGAGCCAGCTTCACTAAAAGCATATGTTTCGTCTTTATTGAAAAAATCGCATTTTATATAAGCTACTGATGGCTTCCATTTATCTATAACCGAAGAAATGTCCACAGATTGAGAGGGTTGAGAAGGGATATTTGACGATTGTTGATTCTTTTGATTTTCTGAATTTTTTGATGGAATTTCTTTAATAATCTGGGGTTTCTGATTTTTTAAATTTTCTATTTCTTCCTTAAGTTTTTCCATTTCTTGTTTTTCTTTCCCCTTTGATAATGGTATTATTGGAAACATCAGCCAGCCGAGCTAATTTTTCTTGCGACAGACCGCGTTTCTTCCGCAGAGATTCAATTCTTTTTGCGGGGTGTTTTGACATTGTGCCGACGGTGGGAGTTGAACCCACAAGGGCTTGCGCCCACAGCATTTTGAGTGCTGCATGTTTGCCAATTTCATCACGTCGGCTTATTATCATTCTCTCTAAAAAAGGGCTTGTTGTCAATTAAAACAGATTTAGGTATAATAAGATAGATGGAGGTTAAAAAACGACAAAAAAGAGTTGCTTGGAATAGGGGCAAAACCAAATTTAAGCCCAAGTTGTGTTTATGTGGATGCGGTCAATACACGAAAGTTCATAAATATTACTACAAAAGCAAGGGAGGTTTTACTTATCAGGTGAGTAATTCTATTCAAGGGCATGCAAAAAGAGGAGCCGGTGGCTATAATCCAGAGATTCATGAACCTCGAAAGTGCGCTTGTGGGTGCGGCCGATTTACTAATAAAAGAGGAAATATTTATTGTTTATTTATCAAAGGACACGAGAACATAGGACGAATTCCATGGAATAAGGGTAAAGAATTTTCAGAAGAGGTTAGAAGAAAAATGAGTTTGGCTAAAATTGGTGTTGTTCCTCCGAACAAGCAAAATGTAGATGTAAATGAAATTTTCCGTCTTTATGTAAAAGAAAAGAAAAATGGCAGTGAAATAGCGAGTATTATGAATGTGAGTATTGATGTGATAAAAAACAGAATTAAGGGGAAAAGTTGGGTAAGAACAACAAAAGAATCCTGCTCTTTAGATTCGTCCAAAGCGAAAATGAGGAAGTTGCAGGTAAATAGATTATCTTATCTTAGTAAAGTCGGTCGTAATAGAATTAATAATCTTGAAAAGAAACTTTACGATGGGTTAGACAAACATGGCATTGATTACATCCCTCAATATCCGATGTATAATAAATTTGTTGTCGATGCTTTCTTGCCGAAATATAATTTAGTCGTTGAGGCGTTCGGTAGGTACTGGCACACTCTTCCCAAAATTAAAACAAAGGATTTATCAAAGAAATCTTACTTAGAAAAATGCGGTCATAAGGTAGTTGAGTTGTGGGAAGAGGAAATCAATGATATTGAGAGATGTGTTAAAAAAATAAAGGATAAGCAATGGCCAGAATAATTTCAGTTATCAACCAAAAAGGGGGTACCGGGAAAACAACCTCTGTAATCAATGTTTTGAGTTATCTGGCCGCTTTAGGCAAATATGTGCTTTTGGTTGATGTTGACCCGCAGGCCAATGCTACTTCCGGGTTAGGGATAGAGCCGAGAAATGTTTCTTTGAGTTTGTATCACTCCTTAGCCGGCGGCTTATTGCCGGAAGAAGTAGTCAAGAAAACCGGCATTTTGGGCTATGACGTTATTCCTTCGTCTTCCGATTTGGCCGGCGCCACGATTGAATTGGTCAGCGCGGCCAATCGGGAATTCAAACTTTACGAACTGCTGCGCCGAATACGAACCAATTATGACTATATTTTGATTGATTGTCCGCCCAGTTTGGGGCTACTGACTATTAACGGCTTGGTGGCGGCCGACGAAGTGATTATTCCGGTCCAGTGTGAGTATTTTGCCTTAGAGGGCTTGGGTCAGCTGTTAAAGACGATTGAACTTGTCCAAGAGAATTTGGACAGCCCGATAAAAATCAAGGGAGCGCTTTTGACTATGTATGACCGTCGTAACCGTCTGGCGCGCCAGGTTAAAAAAGAGGTGGAGCGGAATTTCCCCGCCTATGTCTTTGAGACGGTGATTCCACGCTGTATCCGGTTAGCCGAAGCGCCCGGTTTTGGTCAGACGATTCTTCAATATGATCCCCGTTCCAGGGGCGCCCGGGCTTATTATCAATTGGCCAAGGAAATAATTCAACTTGACAAAAAAAAATAGCTGCGCGGCGGGAAAATCAGGCGAATATACTCTTGTATTCACCAGTTGTTTCCGCCAGGCAGGGAAAATATGAAATCAGCGTTAGGCAAGGGCTTACAATCCCTTATTCCCAAGAAAGAATCAAGAATAAGCGGATTTTTAAAGGGGAGAAAAAGTCCGTCCGGTTTGGGCGAGAGCAGAAACAGAGATAAAAAGGAAAGCATTTTTAATATTGAAATTGATAAAATCAGGCCAAATTCCAATCAGCCGAGAAAAGATGTCGGCGTTGAAGCGCTCAAAGATTTGGCCGATTCAATCAGAGAGCACGGCATCTTACAGCCGCTCCTGGTTTCCAAAATTGAGAAACCAAGCGAGCGCGGACGGCAGGTTGAATACGAAATAATCGCCGGCGAAAGAAGATGGCGAGCGGCAAAACTGGCCGGCTTGCCGAGTGTACCGGTTATTATCCGTGACAGCTCCGCCCATCAAAAACTGGAAATCGCGCTGGTTGAAAACATCCAGAGGAAAAACCTCAATGCCATTGAGACGGCTCTGGCCTACAAACAGTTGCAGGACCGATTTGGTTTAAAACACCATGAAATCGCCAAAAAAATAGGCAAAGATAGAAGCACCATTTCCAACGCTCTGCGCATCTTGGGCTTGCCGCAGGAAGTCCAAGACGCCATTGTCGGCGGGAAATTCAGCGAAGGGCATGCCAGAGCGATACTTTTAGCCAAGCCGGTGGCTCGACTGCCGATATTTCGTCGGGTTTTAAAAGAGAGCCTGTCTGTGCGCCGGACGGAAGATTTGGCCAGAAGAGTGGCTAGACCGGCGACGCCGGGCGGGACCGGACCAAAAAATCCTCTGTTCAAGAAAATAGAGAGCGAGTTAAAAGAAATTTTGGGCGGTCGGCGCGTCAGCATCACTAAAAGGGGAGACCTGGGTAATATTAGGATTGAATTTGTTACCCAGGAAGAACTAGACCGACTGGTCTATCTGCTTTCTCAAAACTGATTTCCTTTTCGCCGGCCTTTAATTTTTTTTAAACCAGGCCTTGATTTTGCTTTTTGCCGCATTGGTTTTGACGATTTGAAGCCAATCTCTATTTGGCTTCTTGTTTTTTTGAGTGATGATTTCTACGACTTCGCCGTTTTGCAAAGGCCGCGACAGAGGCACCAGTTTTTCGTCAACTTTCGCTCCGGCGCACTGGTTGCCGACATCGGTATGGATTTCGTAGGCGAAATCAATTGGAATAGCTCCTTCCGGCAGATCAATAATATCGCCCTTGGGAGTAAAGACAAAGATGCGGTCCTTAAGAAAATCAATTTTAAGCGAATCAATGAATTCTTCCGGCGAAGAAAATTTCTCGTTTTGCCATTCCTGGAGTTGTTTGACCCAAGATAATTCTTTTTTAAATTCTCTTTCTGGCTTTTGATGGAGGATTTTTCTCTTGATATATGATTTAAGACCCTTTTCTTCGCTGTAATACCAATGGGCGGCGATGCCGTATTCCGATTCCTGATGCATCTGAGGAGTTCTGATTTGAAATTCGGTAATTTTTCCTCCTTGGCAAAAAACGGTGGTATGAAGCGACTGGTAGCCGTTTGGCTTGGAAATAGCGATATAGTCCTTGATTCGGCCGATAAGCGGCTTCCATTTTTTATGGATTACTCCCAAGGCGGCATAGCAACTTTCAATGTCTGGGACAATGATTCTTAGCGCAACAATATCATAGATTTTGTGCCAGTCCATATCATAACGGAGAAGTTTTCGGTACAAACTGTAATAGTGCTTGGTCCGAGCGTGAATTTCTATCACTCGCACATTTTTTCTCGTTAAGTTTTTTTTAACAATCGGAGTAATTTTTTTAAGATATTCTTTGCCTTTGATGTATCGGTCTTTTACTCGTTTGACTACTTCTTGATATTCTTTTGGGTAAACATATTTGAAGGCCAGGTCTTCCAAATCGCCGCCGATTTCGCGGATGCCCAGACGATTAGCGATGGGAGCATAAATTTCCAGTGTTTCCAAGGCGATTCTTTTCTGTTTTTCTTCCGGCAAGGCGTCTAAGGTTTCCATATTATGAAGCCGGTCAGACAATTTTATCAGGATAACCCGAATGTCTTTGGCCATCGCCAGAAACAGTTTTCTCAGATTTTCCACCATTCTTTCTTTGCCGTGGTATTTAATTTTTCCCACCTTACAGATGCCTTTGACTAAGTTTAGGATGTTTTCCCCGAATTTTTTTCTTAATTGGCCGGAAGAGGTTTTGGTGTCGTCTAAAACATCATGAAGCAGGCCGGCGGCAATTGTCTCGGCGTCCATTTTTAATTTAGCCAGAGTCATGGCGGTTTCAAGACAATGGTAGATATAGTCCTCGCCTGATTTTCTTTTTTGGCCGCGATGGGCCTTTTCGGCAAATTGATAGGCCCGCTCAATGACTTTAGCGCTGTCAAATGAGTGGTGTTTTTTAAACTCGTCTAAAATGTCTTTGATAGTGGATGGCATAGATATTTACTCTTTTTCTCTTTGATAACCGCATTCCTTATTAGAACATTTGATTTTGTTGCCTTTTTCAGTTAGCAGAGAGCCGCACTTGGGACATTTGGCGTCAATCGGCTTGTCCCAAAGCGCGTATTTGCATTTTGGATAGCGCGAACAGGAATAAAATATTTTTCCCTTCCTGGTTTTTCTCTCAACAATGTTTCCTTTTTGGCATTCCGGGCATTTGACGCCGGTGGAATTAACAATCGCTTCCAAATGTTTGCACTTGGGAAAAGCCGAACAGGAATAAAATTTGCCGAAGCGTCCCATTTTTATCACCATCGGACTGCCGCATTTCGGGCAAATTTTATCGGTTGGCTCTTCTAATTTTTTCTTTTCTACTTCTTTATATTTTTTAGTCAGGTTTTCATGGAAGGGCTGGTAAAATTCTTTTAGCGCTTCGAGCCAGTTTTTTTTGCCCTGGGCGATTTTGTCCAGCTCTTTTTCCATCTCGGCGGTAAATTTGACATCAACGATTTGGGAAAAATTCTCCTTCAAAAGGTCAATGACGATGAACCCGATTTCTTTCGGGACAAATCTTTTTTGTTCGTCTTTTTGAACATAACCGCGCTTTTGGATAGTTGAGATAATCGGAGCGTAGGTTGACGGCCGGCCGATACCGTATTCTTCCAGCGTCTTAACCAAAGAGGCCTCGGTGTATCTGGCCGGCGGTTTGGTGAAATGTTGTTGGGTAATCAGTTTGACCAGTTCTAAGATTTCATTTTCGGAGAGTTTCGGCAGGGTATTTTCCTTTGTTTTGGCCGGACCCGCCTGGCCAGCCGACAGATAGATTTTTAGAAATCCGTCAAATTTAATAACCGAACCGGTCGCTCTGAAAATATATGAATTAGTTGAGTCGGGTTTGGCCTCGATGTCAACGGCGGTGGAGTCAACAACGGAAGAAGCCATTTGAGAGGCGATAAATCTTCTCCAGATAAGGTCGTAGAGCTTGAGCTGTCTTTTGTCCAAGGGCCGTTTTATTTTTTCCGGATCTCTCTCTGCTTTAGTCGGTCTGACTGCTTCGTGGGCTTCTTGAGCGCCTTTTGATTTGGTTTTATATATCTTTATTCCTTCGGAATATTTCTGGCCGAATTTTTTGGCGATAAACTCTTGAGCGCTTTGAAGCGCTTCGGCGGAGATATTCAAAGAATCGGTGCGATGGTAAGTAATCAGTCCGGTTTCGTAAAGTTGTTGGGCGAGCCGCATCGTTTGTTCGGCGGAAAAACCAAGTTTTCTAATGGCTTCTTGCTGGAGAGTGCTGGTGGTAAAAGGCGGACTGGGATATTTTTTTGTCTCCTTGCTGGCAATGTTTGCGACCCGGTACCGGGCGTCCTTCAGCGCCGCCAGTATTTTATCGGCTTGTTCCTTGTCTTTGACGCCCAATTTCGGAATGGCTTTTTTGTTTTGTTTGATTAGTCGGGCGACAAAAGCGTCTTTGCCTTTTTCCTTTTTGAGGTTTGCTTCAATACTCCAGTATTCTTGGGGACTAAAGGCGCTTATTTCTCTTTCTTTGTCAACAATCAGGCGGACGGCGACAGACTGGACTCGGCCTGCCGAAAGCCCTCTGACTACTTTTTTCCAAAGAAAAGGGGAAAGTTTATAGCCGACCAATCGGTCTAAGATTCTTCTGGCCTGCTGGGCATTGACCAGATTAATGTCAATTTGGCGCGGATTTTTAATTGCCTGTTCAATCGCTTTTTGGGTGATTTCGTGGAAAACGATTCTCTGGTATTTTATCGGCGATTTAGGTGATTTCAAAATATGGAGAATGTGCCAGGCAATGGCTTCTCCCTCTCTATCTTCGTCGGTGGCCAGAATAATTAAATCGGCCTTCTTGGCGGATTTTTTCAATTCTCTGGCCGCTTCTTTGGCTTTTGGAGGGATAACATATTTTGGCTTGAAGTCGTTTTCTACATCAATGCCAAGTTCCTTTTCCGGCAAATCGCGGATATGGCCAAAGGATGATTTGACCGAATATTGGCGACCTAAAAACTTAGCGATAGTTTTTGATTTAGTTGGACTTTCAACAATAACAAGATTCATAGTGTTAGTTAATCACGTAATTATTTCCTCCCAGATTTCTGACTCGGCCCTTCATCTCTAAGATGGTCAGAGTTGAAATGGTTTTAGCTGTTGATAGTTTAGTTTGGTTGATGATTTTGTCAATGTGGAGGGGTTTTTGAGAGAGACGCCCTAAGATAAACTCCTCCTCTTTATTTTCCGCCCGATTATTTTTGGTCTTTGTCTGTCTGGAATAATCTAAGTGAAGCTCCTCAAAAACGTCTTTGGCGCAGCTGACTAATTTTGCTCCAAGCTTAATTAAATTATTTGTTCCGGTGGAATTCGGGCTGATAATAGAGCCAGGAACGGCAAAAACTTCTCGGTTTTGCTCCAGGGCGTTTCCAGCGGTAATCAAGGCGCCGCTTTTTTCTCTGGCTTCAATAACGATAACGCCCAGGCACAGTCCGGAAATAATTCTGTTGCGCTGAGGAAAGTTTTGGGCGAACGGTTTTGCGCCGGGAGGATATTCGCTGATGACAGCCCCAGTTTGAATAATTTTCTCGGCTAACCGCGTATTGGAACGAGGATAAATACTTTTTGAATCAATGCCCGAACCCAGAACGGCGATAGTTCTACTTCCGTTTTCAAGAGCTGTTTGGTGCGCCAGAGTATCTACTCCCTTGGCCAACCCGCTGACAATAGTCAGACCTTTTTGACAAATATCGGCCACTAGCAAGGGAGTGATTTGTTTTCCATAAAGAGAAACTTTTCTCGGTCCGACGACGCCTAGACTTAGCTTATCTGACGGGGCGAACCGGCCGCGAATGTATAAAAGCGCCGGCGGCGCATAAATCTCTTTTAATAATTTCGGGTATTCTTTGTTTTTTATGCTGATAATTCCGATATTCTGTCCGGAAATTTTTTCTAATTCCCGGTCCGGATTGATTTTTATCCTTTTCTTTTGTATTTCGTCTATAATTGATTGGCTTATTCCGGTCCGGGCGTATTCGCCGGCGTTTGCCCGCCAAGCGTCTTTTAACGACCTAAAATGGTTTAATATTTTTTTAAAGCTAACCGGTCCGACGCCGCCGGTAAGATTAAAAGCATGGAAATATTTATCTTCTTTTAGATAGGTCATTTTTCTTTAGCCCGGCCCTTCTTGAAGGAAATTGCCTCCAAGAAAGGCGCGGGGTTGACAACGCCAGTTGGTTTTTATAGTATTTTGTATTGTCTGATTCCTATTGGCCTTCTCAGGAAGCGGCCGATATCCGAATAATCCCTCCTAATTCGGGTGGCCAAAGATCGGAGATATTTCGCTTCGGCGAATCTATCTCTGACGCTTTCTGGGTGGGCTAACAGGGATTGGACGAAAGGGCCGCCATAACCAATTGAGCGGCTTTCTTTATTTCTTCTTCAACGATTTTTTCTTCTTCTTGGCTGAATTCTTCCAAAATAAATTCTTCTGTCTTTTGAATTATTTCTTGGTTCGGTCTTATTCCTAGGCGAACCCTTTTAAATTCGTTTGTTTTCAAGCGGTCAATAATGGACTGGACTCCCTTATGCCCGGCTGAACTTATATTCTCCTGGATTTTTATTTCGCCCAGCGGCAGATCAATTTCATCGTGAACAACAATAATATCTTCGGGAACGATTTTAAAATAGTCAGATATTGCTCTGACGCTTTGGCCGGAATTGTTCATATATAAAAGCGGCTTGGCTAAAATAATCTTTTGCCCGCTGAATTCACCGATAGCGACAAAGGCGTTGAATTTATTTTCTTTTTTAAAATTCTTAATTCCAGTTTTTTCGGATAAACAATCAACTACCCGCCAGCCAAGATTATGGCGGGTTTTCTCGTATTTTTTTTCCGGATTACCCAAACCAACAATTAGCTTCATAATATAGAAGGTTTACTCTAATATTTTTTTGATGAAATCTTTAATTACGCTGTAATTTTCCTGTCCGGCCTTCGGATATACGACCGAGGCCGTTTGTTCTCCAAGAGGAACTTGGCCGCCAGTAAGCAATTCGGTATTTTTTTCGTCTATAACCCCGCTTTTTATTTGATCGGCGCCGATCTCTTTGGCTATCTGGTAGAGAGTTTTCATTTCCAAAATAGACAAGTCGGTTTCAATATGCTTATTCAAGGAGTCAAATATTTTTAAATAGGTTGGGAAATCCCATAAAGGATTAAGGGCAAGAACTTTCTGTTTGAGCAACTGGATAACTTGCTGCTGGCGGGTCATTCGGTCAAAGTCGCCGTTAGGCGAGGTATAGCGGGTCCGGATATACCTTAAAGCAGTCGGGCCGTCCAAGTATCTCCAGCCCGCCGAAAGGTTAAAGGTTTGGTAAGTATAGTTGGGGCCGGGAAAATACGGATCATTGATATCTTCTTTGACATAAACATTAAGACCGTCAATCAGATTGATGATTTCTTCCACGACGGCGAGGTCAACGACAATATAGCGGTCAACAGATAACCCGGTGATTTCTTCTATTTTATTTTTAAGCCCGTTAATGCCAACTAAAGCGTAGAGCGAATTTATCTTTCTCCAGGACTGGCTTTCTGGTATTCTGACCAATAGATCCCTGGGCAGTGAAATTAAGGCCGATTTTTTAACCGAGTCAAATTGACTTATGTGAACTAAGAGAATTGTGTCGGTTAAATTTCCGCCGGCGTATCCTTGCCCGGCTCGGCCGAGAACTAAAATATTTTCTTTCAGCGGTTTGTCTTCAGATTCATTTAATAGCGGAATATTTTGAAAAACAATCTTCCTTTCTATCTTGGCGTTTTCTGTTTTTTGACTTGGATATATCTCAACCAAGGAAGCCGGAGTTATTTTATATAGAATAAACAAAACAAAAAGAAAGGAGAACAAGGCGATTAGAACAATCTTCCTTTTTTCTTTTCCGGTTTTCTTATCCAGCCAATTCATTCTGAAAGTATATCAAATTTGATTTTTTTTGCCAAATGAGTTAGAGTTAGAAATATATAGAAAACAATAATCAAGAATTTCTAACCAGATGAAAAAAATACTTCTTTTTGTTTGGGAAACGGCAAAGATAGTCATTGTTTCTTTGGCGATTATTATTCCGGTAAGATATTACCTCGTCCAGCCGTTTTTTGTCCGCGGGGCCTCAATGGAACCCAATTTTGACAATGGCCAATATCTGGTTATCAACGAGATTGGTTATCGGATTGACCAGCCAAAAAGGGGCGATGTAGTTGTCTTTAACTATCCTCTTGATGAAAGCCAGTATTACATCAAGAGGATAATCGGTTTGCCCAATGAAAAAATTGAGATTAAAGACGGCGCGGTTTTCATTAACGATGTCGCGCTGGATGAATCGCTTTATTTGCCGGAAACAATTTTTACCAGTGGGAATATGGCTGTTAATCTAAAAAACAGAGAGTATTTTGTTTTGGGAGACAACCGTCAGGCAAGTTCTGATTCAAGGCAGTGGGGGATTTTGCCGGCAAAAAATATCGTGGGGCAGGTTTGGCTCAGGGCCTGGCCTTTGAATATGGCTAAGATTTTTTAAACCAATTGACTATGTCGTCAAAAAAAGAGAGAAAATCAAAAAATATGTTTCAGGCGCCCAAGGGCACAAGAGACATCCTGCCGGAAGAGCAAATTTATTGGGAAAAAATCCGCCAAGTTGTCCAGAAGGTCGCAAAAAGTTATGGTTTTGAACGGCTTGACACGCCAATCTTGGAAGAAGAAGGGCTATTTATTAAGGGTACCGGGTCATCAACTGATATTGTCCAGAAGGAAATGTATTCTTTAAAAACAAAAGGTGGCGACAGATTGGTTTTGCGGCCGGAGTTTACGCCGGCCTTTATTAGAGCCTACTTGGAAGACGGGCTTTCCAGCCGTCCGCATCCGCTAAAGTTGTATACCACTGGTCCGCTCTTTCGCTACGAAAGGTCTCAAAAAGGAAGATACCGCCAACATGAACAGGCAAACTTCGAGATTATCGGCGAAAACGATCCCGTTTTGGACGCTCAATTGATTCAGGTATTTTTTTCTATTGTCGGAGGCCTTGGCCTTAAAGACATTGTCGCTCAAATAAACAGCATTGGTTGCCGTCAGTGCCGACCGGCTTATCGGAAGAAATTAGTCAATTTTTATAACAAGAGGAAAGGAGAATTATGTTTTGATTGTCAAAAACGGCTAAGACAAAACCCGTTGCGGCTATTAGATTGCAAAGACGACAGATGCGTCTTAATAAACGAAGAGACCCCGCAGACAATAGATAATCTTTGTCTTGATTGTCACAACCACTTTAAAAATGTTTTGGAATATTTGGATGAACTTGAGATTCCATACATTCTTAATTCTCGGCTTGTCCGCGGCTTGGACTATTACACTAAGACAGTTTTTGAGATTTGGCCGGAAGAAGAGGCGGGCAGGCAGTCGGCTCTTGGAGGCGGAGGCCGCTACGATAATCTGATTAAGAATTTAGGAGGGAAGGAGACATCCGGCGTCGGTTTTGGCCTAGGGATAGACCGGCTGGTCAATTTTATAAAAGAAAAAAATATTAAGGTTTCCAGCGAAAGTTTACCGTCTATTTTCTTGGTTCAATTGGGAGAGTTGGGCAAGAAAAAGGCGCTGAAACTTTTCGAGGATTTAAGGCGGGCAAACATAAAAGTGGCTAGCCAATTCAGCAAGAATACGATGAATGCCCAGCTTAAATCAGCCGACAAAATGAAAGTGCCCTTTGCTCTTATTTTAGGCCAGAAAGAGGCCCTGGATGGGACAGTAATTATTAGAGATATGAAATCTGGCAGCCAGGAAACGGTTCTTTGGGAAAAGGTGATTAAAGAACTCAAGAAAAGGGTCAAGAAATAATTATTGCGAAATTAGCAATTTATAGCCAATTTATGGATTGTATTTTCTGTCAAATCGTCCAGGGCAAACAAAAAGCTGATGTTGTTTATGGAAACGACAAACTAATTGCTTTTAAAGATATTAGTCCCAAAGCGAATATCCATCTTTTGGTTGTTTCCAAAAAACATATTATTTCAGTCAACGAGTTGGAGAATAAAGATAAAGGAATAGTCGGCGAAATGGTTTTGGCAGCCAAGAGTTTAGCTAAGGAATTTGGCATTGACCAAAGCGGCTATCGCTTGGTATTTAATGTCGGCCGCGGCGGCGGGCAGATAGTTGACCATCTCCATCTTCATCTGCTCGGCGGCGGCTTTTTAAACAATGGACAACCAGGATTTACCGACAACTAACGAGGAGAAAAAAGAAATAGTTCTAAGCTCAAAAAAGAAATGGTTTTGGCTGGCAGTTGCCATTGCTTTAATCAGTCCCGTTTCGGGGGTAATTTTGGCCGTTGCTCTCTTGGCGGAGTCGGGAATGAGAAGGACAGGATTAATCATTTTTATTTTATCGTTTATCTGGGGAGTGGCGTCTTTATACTTAACCAGATGGTTAATGGATAACGGCTATTTACCTGTTTTTTAGGGGAAAACAATAATGGAGAAATCAAATATTTTCCAGTCGCTGTCGGTTTTGGTCGGAACTATTATTGGCGTCGGCCTTTTTACTTTGCCTTATATCACCGTTCGTTCCGGCGTCTGGACAATGCTTTTTTATTTTCTTCTTCTTAGCGCCGTGACGATTTTAATCAAACTTATTTACGGTGAAATAGTTTTAAGAACCAAGGATATCCATCGTTTGCCGGGTTATGTGGGAAAATACTTGGGGGAAAAATGGAAAAGAGTTTCTTTTTTTTCCAACGCTCTTGGGCTGACCGGCGCTCTGCTGGTTTATCTGATTGTCGGCGGCAATTTTCTTTATGCTCTTTTCGGCCAATCTTTTGGCGGCGACAGGACTCTTTATACTCTGATTTTATTCGCTGTCGGCGCCACCTTGATTTATTTTGGGATAAAAAGCATTTCCGCTATTGAATCGCTTTCTCTGGTCTTATTCTTTGTGGTCCTTTTTCTTATTTTTCAAAAGGGATTTTCTCTGGTCGGCGTGGGAAATTTTTTTTCCTTTGACTGGAAGTATTTCTTCTTGCCCTACGGAGCGATTCTTTTTTCATTGTCGGGAACGTCGCTGATACCGGAAGTCAGAGAAATACTGGGCAGTCGTCCGCAAGACCTTAAAAAAGTGATTTATTGGGCGATCGCCGTCGCCGTCCTGGTTTACCTGTCTTTTATTTTCATCATCATCGGCATTACCGGCCAAAGTACGACGCCAGACGCTATTACCGGGTTAAAAAACGTCTTAAACGACGGCCTAGTCGGTTTGGCGCTGATTTTCGGATTTCTAACGGTCTTTACTTCTTTTTTGACCATTGGCCTGACGCTCAAAAAAATCCTTTGGTATGATATGGGATTCAAGGAAAACTTATCTTGGTTTTTGGCCTGCTTGCCGCCATTAGCTCTGTATTTAACCGGCTGGGATAATTTTATCACTATCATCAGTTTAGTCGGCGGAGTTTTTCTCGGCGTTGATGTGACTTTGATGATTTTAACTTATCTTAAAGCCAAAAAATATGGCGACTTAAAGCCGGCCTACTCTCTTAATCTTCCCCGCCTTTTGGTTTACGCTTTGATTCTTTTCTTTATCCTCGGCGCCATTTACGAAATACATTATTTTGCCGCC
>Ga0210031_1000266_pt1 | contig 29315 bp, 25 predicted proteins | sample CryGeyCG2014_080_FD_185455 | JGI IMG/M metagenome (GOLD analysis project Ga0210031, IMG submission 185455) | Groundwater microbial communities from aquifer - Crystal Geyser CG03_land_8/20/14_0.80 (SPAdes) (version 2) | ecosystem: Environmental > Aquatic > Deep subsurface > Groundwater | place... | reverse complement strand
CAGGTATGGGTCTCAATTGCAAGGTTCGATCTGTGGCCACCATTAAGGTAACGGAGGTTTACGCTCTAACCATTCCGATTGCCGGTGAAAGGATGGCCTGATATTGTTCTTTAGTAACTACTCGGGTTCAAAGTTCCGGGGTTCACAGTTCAAGGTTAGACTGATGAGATCTGAAGAGTGTAAGCCAACCAACCACGAATCTGACGACCTTGGTAGTTTTAAGGCAGAACTTTATATACCAATAGCAAAAGGATAGAGGTTTACATCAATGGCGCTTAAATGTGATAATTGTGGTTATGAAGGGCTGAGAAGTGAGTTCCGTATCCTGGGCCGCGCGGCTGATCCATCACCGGACATGTATCGCCAGTGTCCTAAGTGTAAATGCGCTATCTACAGCGATGAGTTGGAACTGGACGAACAATCTCCCCCCCTGAAAGTCTGGGGATTAAGTTCCCTCCGGGGGCAGGTTTTCAGACGGGAAAAGAAAGATACAAAAGAAAAAGAGGGTCAAGGGCAACAATAGCAACTTAAGACGGAGGGAGACCGGCAATGAGTGAAGGTGTGTTGATAACCGATATCCAACATTTTATGATCAACGATGGCCCTGGTTTCCGGACCAATGTCTTCATCAAAGGTTGTAACATGAAATGCGCATGGTGTCACAACCCGGAGACACAGGCTCCATACCATGAGATCTATTGGAGGGCCTTGTTGTGTGTACAGTGCGGCGCCTGTCTTACGGCCTGTCCTGAAAATGCCATTAACCCGCCTATACCCCCGGAAGAAGCCCGGAGCGAGGGGTCAACATATCATAAGATTATCCGGGAGCGTTGCACTCGTTGCATGAAATGTATAGATGCCTGTAAGTACAATGCTCTTAATATTGTGGGGCAAGAATATTCTATAGACGAGGTCTTGGAAGAGGTACAGAAGGATGAGCCTTTTTATGTCAATTCTGGTGGTGGAATGACGATAAGCGGCGGCGAGCCGCTCACCAGTCCCGAGTTTATCCAGGAACTTTTAGCAAGGGCAAAAGCAAAGGGGCTGCATACCTGCCTGGATACCAGTGGACTCTGTCCCTGGGAGGTTTTGGGACCGATATTGAAGAATGTGGATATTGTTTTGTATGATCTGAAGCACATAAATTCTGCCGAACATAAAAGGATGACAGGTGTGGGAAACGAGCTGATACTTTCGAATCTGAAAAAAATTTCCGAAACCGGGCAGGCGATATGGATTCGCATCCCCGTGATACCCGATTATAACGATCAGTTAGACTACCACTTGCAAGTTGTAGACTTTCTAAAGTCCTTACCAAAGCCGGTAGAGAGGGTAGATCTACTGCCTTTCCACAACTGGTGCCAGGACAAATACCGCTGGCTGGGAAAAGATTGGGTATATACCGGTATGGAGGCCATAGAACCATCGTTTTTGAACCCTATCCTCGATATTTACCGGGATGCTGGTATCCCGGCCACGATTGGCGGCTCTGGTTTTGAAGGAAGGGAATAGAGGTTAACTATGATAGAAGAGAGTGGAACTTCGGGGGTTGTATACGATATCCAGAGAATGTCTACCTGTGATGGCCCAGGGATCAGAACAACCGTTTTTCTTAAGGGTTGTTATCTGAATTGTGAATGGTGTCATAATCCGGAGGGGAAGAGACGGTACCCGGAGGTGATACCATATCTTAATAACTGTACAGGCTGTAAGAAATGTCTGGACGTTTGTCCCACGGGTGCCCTTGCCATGAAGGAGGAAAAAGTGCCATGGATTGACAAGAGCCTGTGCACTACCTGCCTTCAGTGCGTCAAGGCCTGTAAGGAAAATGCGCTGGTATGGTGGGGGAGGATTTTGACGGTAAACGAGGTCATGGATGAGGTGGCACAGGACAAACAATTTTACGCTAATTCCGGTGGAGGTATGACCCTTTCCGGGGGAGAACCGATGACTCAGCCGGAGTTTACCTATAACCTGATGAAAGAGGCTAAAAATCGGGATATCAAGACGGCACTTGATACCTGTGGTTATGCACCGTGGGCCGATCTTGAGCGCGTCCTCGAATTCACAGACCTGGTGCTGTTCGACATTAAAAATATGGATTCCCGGCAGCACAGGGAATACTCTGGACAGGGAAATGAGCTGATCCTTGAGAACGCAAGGCGTATTGCTGAGAAGGGCATCAAGATGCGTATCCGTGTTCCGATTATTCCCGGCAGGAATGATTCCAGAGAGAGCCTTGAAGAAACGGCAAAGTTTGCTCAGAGCCTGGGAGATGCGGTGTTAGGGGTAGATCTTTTGTCGTATCACCCCTATGCGGGAGCCAAGTATAAGACTTTCGGCATGGATTACGGTTTTCCGGCAGGGGAAGGACTGGATGATGAACAGGTAAAACCGTTGATAGATCTTTTCCTGAACTACGTGGAAGAGGTAACGGTCGGCGGTTAGCAAACATAAGGTAGATAGACTGAAGGCTGAAGACTGTTAAGAATAGACTAATAGTCTTCGGTCTTCAGCCTAAATACCTGATCTAATGGGGGAGTTAATAGTTATGACAGAATTTGATATTTCAGTCGCGATTCCGGAGGCGGAAAAAAACTTTTTTATGCCGGAGCATGAGATTGTGAACTTAGAAAGAATAGAGAAACTATCCCAAAAACATCCGGTGAATATACTTGTCGCGGGGAAGCAGGGCTGTGGCAAATCTACACTGGTAAGACAATTCGCGGCGCGAAATAAAAGACCGTTTGCCACGTTCCAGGTGGGTATCCTCTCCGAGCCGGGACAGTTGTTCGGTGAATATAAACTAAAAGGCGGGGAGACATATTACCAAAAGTTTCTCTTTCCTCAAGCTATCCAGACCCCCGGCTGCGTGATCCATCTGGAGGAGATTAACCGTCCCGAACATCCCAAGGCGCTGAATATGTTGTTTTCCGTACTTGCAGAGGATCGGCGGGTATGGACCGATGAACTCGGTTTAATAAAGGTGGCCCCTGAGGTGGTTTTTTTTGCCACCCTGAACGAAGGGGAAGAATTTATTGGGACAGAGATGCTTGATGCGGCTTTACGGGACCGTTTTTATACGATTGTTCTGAATTATCTCCCTGCTGAGGTGGAAACAAAGGTCCTGGAGCTCAAGTGCGATATCAGCAGCGCCGACGCCTTGACGATAGTCAACATTGCCAACCAGTTACGGGGAAATGCACAGGAACCGATAGTGGTTTCGACACGTCATACGCTGATGATTGCCGAGATGGTAGCTATCGGGGCTACAGTCAATGAGGCATTTATAAACAGCCTGCAGGTGAGTAAGGATGTGCTCGAGTCAATTCTTTTATCGTTACATATTAGACTTGGTTTAAAAGAGAAAGAAAATGGCTATCGTTACAGAATGTATTAGCCCCCCCCCTCCTCCGCAAGTTAAAAAGAGGGGCAAGTACGAAGAACATGAGGATACCCTGAGCATTCTTCCTGGATTTGAATTTGAGGGCATATCGGCGTTCTGGCGGAAGAATGTTTCCTTTGTTGAGGCTGCAGAATTGGCCAACATCCTGCGTGCCCTGCGCAAGGTTGCCGGTCATATCGGTCAGAATGTAGGGAGAATCGAGTGGGCCGGTATGTCACATGCCGGGGAGACGGCTATTGTCCTCGATCCTGATATAGTCTGGGGGCGTTATCCTGTTCCCTTTAGAAGGATTGATTACTTGGTGGGAATTGTAACCCATGAGGCCCTACACAGGACCGAGTGGACCGACCTGGTGTGGAGAAAAATTGAGGAGGCCTCCCAAAATATGGGGCTTATCCATAAGATTATCCTTCAGAAGATCGTATATACGGGGGAGGATATTTATGTTGACTGCATCTCCGATAAATCCATCCTCGGCCTCTATACCCGGGCAGCCCGAAGTATAGCCATGGAGAAAGATCGCCTCCTTTTAACCTCCAAAGTCGCAACGGTGGAAGAACTGATTTATCTCTGGTGGGTCAGTGTATGGAGGGAGTTCGAGGAGACGGAAATATTACCGATCTATCGAGGACCGCTTGCCATTCTGCATGGTCTTACGGACAGGCTGAAGGAAGTTCATCAACAGAAAAAAAGCGTAACTGACCGTTGCGTAGAGCGGTATCATCTATACTGGGAAACCTGGGAAAACATTAAGGATGTTGTCGCTTCTTGGCAGATAATGGATAGGTCATTATTGTGGTGTGCGCCGACAGAAGAGGCGGAAGTGTGTCCCAAGAAGCCCCCCAAAAAGTCTGTCCTGTCTGACGCTGAAGTCCAGCAGATAAAAACAAAACTTGCCTATGATTCAACGGATATTACACCTATTATCCGTTCTGTTGTGGGTGATGATGTAGACATCGTTCCTACCTCGAGGTGGGATTTCAATATGCCGGCCCATCCCGTGGTGGACCACCACCTGGCATCTCGCCTGAAGCTGATATTTGAGACTTACGCCGATCGGGAGATCCTTCCGAGTCGGGGACTTTTAAGCGGGAAGGTGGACAGGAGGAGGTTGTACAGGGCGCCCATCAATAGCCGCTGCTTTTTTGAGAAACAGTCTCTGCCTAAGATGGACTGGAATATATGTCTCCTCATGGATGCCAGCGGTTCCATGGCAGGGTTGAAGTGGAGAATGGTGGAGAATGTGGTGGGAACCATTCATAGAGCCTTCAGGGGTTTTGGAAATCGCTTGCAGGCCTATGCTTACTTTGAGGTGGAAGGGGTTTGTTTGATTTCTAAACTTACGAGGGGTAGTAATTTACTCTCCATTCCTCCTGCCGGTAAAACAACCACCGGCCAGGCTATTATCGCCGCAGCATATTTTATGCCCCGCATGGGAGGGAGGAGTTTTATTATCCATGTCACTGATGGTGAGTCTAATCTTGGTTGCGATGTTCACTATGGCATTGACTACTGTAAGCGTAGAAATATACACCTCGTAACGTTGGGTTGTGGTTACAAGAACCGCGAGGCAATGTTGAAACAGTATGGCAAGGCGATTCAGTTTCTCGACCATTTTGACCAATTACCGTCTGCCATGGAGAAACTGCTTAGATGGATCATCATTTACGGTGTGCAAAAGTAAATAAGTCATAAGAGGAGGGCCACGCTTTGTCGTGGCCTAAGTCGTTAAAGAGGCAATAAGCGCCGGTATTACCTTAGAAACATCTCCCACGATGCCGTAGTCAGCCGCCCTGAAGATAGGGGCCTTTTCGTCGGTATTAATGGCGACAATTGTACCTGAGTTTTCCATTCCTACCAGATGCTGGCTTGCTCCGGAAATTCCACAGGCAATATATAACTTTGGTTGTACGGTCTTGCCTGTCTGGCCGATCATACGCCACTGTTGTAACAGCCCGGCATCGGTAACGGGCTGGGTTGCACCGAGCACCCCCTTGAGGACAGAAGCCAACGCCTGAACCAATTTAAGATTTTTCACTCCCCGGCCCACGGCGACAACAACCTTGGCATCTTCAATCCTCTCGCTATCCTCCTCTTTTCTTGCTTCCACGGCAACGATTTCAACATCCCCAGGGACGATCTGTAGTTTGACCATTACCGTCTTGCCTTGCCTTGTAGCGTCCCGCTCAGGTAAGGGAACTATCCCCGATTGAACGGTAGCCATCTGCGGCCTCGTATCCGTCACGATAGTTGCCAGATAATCAAAATATGGGCATGTTTGCAGTAACTGCCTTTTCTCTATATCTACCTTTAAATCAACACAGTGGGCGGAAAGGCCCGTCCTTAATTCACAGGCGACCCTCGGGGCCAGGTCCATACCGGTATCTGTACAGTTGAAAAGCACTACCTCCGGTTTATTTTCACGTATCAAATCACAGACGATCCTTTGGTAGGGGTGTGTGGTGTACCTTTCAAGAGCCTTATCTTCTGCCAGATAGACGACATCCGCCCCGTGGCATATCAGTTCCTCCGGTAGTTTGCCCAGACGATCCCCCACTAACAGGGCCGACAGTTCCACCTGGAGATCATCGGCAAGTCCACGTCCTAAGGACAACAGTTCCAGGCTGCCCTTTATTATCCGGTTTTCTCTGTACTCTGCAAATATCCAGACACCTCTGTATTCCTCTTTCATACCAGTTCCTTACTTCTCAATTCCTGTATCAGGCTGTGAGAGACCTCCTCCACAGAACCCTTGATCATTTTACAGCTTCGTTTCGCCTCAGGTGTAAAGACATTGATAATCTTGGTCGGAGAGACCAGTTCCTCTCTGAGACCGAGATCTTCCATACGCCATTTATGGGTATCCTTTTTTGCAGTCTCGTAGATATCAAGATAGGTCGGCATTCTCGGCTCGTTTATCCCTTTTAGAACAGTGACCAGAGCCGGCAATCCGGTTTCCACAGTCTCATACTCATCCTTGATCTGCCTTTTTGCCCGTAATTTACCATTGTTGACTGTCAGGTCAATAACGTATGTGATCTGTGGTATTTTAAGATAATGGGCAATCTGGGGGCCCACGTGTTGCGTACCACTGTCGGCGGTTTCCCTGCCACAGAGCACAAGTTGGAAGTCTCCTAATTTTTTTATGGCCTCTGAGAGGACAAACGAGGTTACAAGGCTATCAGCACCGGCAAATCTACGGTCACATAAAAGGACTGCCTGATCCGCACCCATGGCCAGCCCGTGCGTCAGGGTGCTTTCCACATCCTGAGGCCCCATGGAAACAATGGTTACCTTACCGCCATGCTTTTCCTTTAAGGTAACCGCCAGTTCCAGGGCATTCTTGTCACAGGGATTCATGATCCCCTTTATACCTTCCCTGATCAGGGCCCCCGTTTTCTTGTTTATCCGAATCTCTTCAGGTACCTGTTTTACACAAACGACGATGTTCATCGTATCACCATTTAATCACCATTTAATCAAGGGCCGAATCGAGGACGATTTTCTCACTCTTGAGTATCTCGGCGGAGATTATCAAACGCTGGATCTCGCTGGTACCCTCGCCTATGGTGCAGAGCCTCGCATCTCTCCAGTAACGTTCCACGGGAAAGTCCGTAGTAAGCCCATATCCTCCGTGTATCTGGATGGCTTTGTAGGTGACCCGGTCGGCCATCTCGGAGGCGTAGAGCTTTGCCATGGAGGTTTCTTTTGTATGCTTGAGACCCCTTTCCTCCATATGCAGAGCCCTGTAGGTTAAGAGTCTTGCCGCATCAATCTCCGTAGCCATATCCACAAGCATCGCCCTGATGATCTGGAAGTCTCCGATAGGCTTGCCGAACTGGTGACGTTCCTTGGCAAATTTTATCGAGGCCTCCAGCGCCGCCCTTGCTATTCCAACCGCTCCTATTGCCAGATAAAGTCTTATCACATCATAGAGGACCATCATGTCCATAAATCCCCTGTTCAGTTTACCGATCAAATTCTCCCTGGGTACCCGGCAATTCTCGAAGATCAACTCGCCATTGCTGATCGCCCGGTTGCTTATCAACTCCACCCTTCTGCCGATAGTCATCCCGGGGGTGTCTTTTTCCACCAGGATGGTGCTTATGCCACCGTAGCGATCATCAGCCGTGCGCAGGGTAAGAAAGTAAAAATCTGCCTTGCCGAGATTGGAGACAAACCATTTTGTTCCGTTGATGACCCATTCATCCCCCTCTAACCTGGCCCAGGTCCTGACCGAGGCCGCATCAGTTCCCGCATCGGCCTCAGAACCGGCATGGGCCCCCATCTTTTTCCCGTCAAAGAGGTAGGAAATCCATCTTTTTTTATTTTCCTCCGTTCCTACCCTACACACCTCGTAGGCCAGATACCAGGCCATATTTGTCGCCACCGCAGCCACCAGAGAATCACGGGCGATCTCTTCACATATTATCGCCTGATCAATATGGCTGCCCCCCATACCTCCGTATTCTTTAGGCATGATCACACCTAAGAGTTTCTGTCTGGAGAGCTTTTCTATAATGCTATAGTCAAACTCTGCCGTTCTGTCAAATTCCGCCGCCCTTGGGGCTATCTCCCTGTCAGAGAATTCCCGGACTACATTTTTCAAGACCTCTTGTTCTTTCGTATAAGAGAAATCCATGCTAACCTCCCCTGATTTTGTATAGTGGAAGAACAATACAAATAATTTAGAACTATTGTCAAGAGGAAAGGGTGTAATGAGTAGTTACTTGATATTTATCTGAAAATGTTGTAGGCTTTATTTTGTGAAGACGAAAAATGTGAGGTATCCTAAAGTATATAAAGGGCTGGCTTTAATCGCCGACCCGATATATCAGTACGCCTCTTTTACTGTCCCCTCATCTGATTTTCCGCCGGAAAAAACAGAAAAAGATTTGCTTGATTCACCATGGCTACAGAGGCTAAGAAGGATCTACCAGCTTCAGAGCGCACGGTGGGTCTATCCAGCGGCAGAGCACGCCAGATTTCAACACTCCCTCGGCGCCATGCACATTGCCGGTGAATTCGGAAGATGCCTCCATCCGAGTCTTTGCGAAGTATGCAGAGACGCCCCTTCCTTGAACTACGTGGAGGAACTTCTCCGGGTGGCAGGATTACTTCACGATGTGGGGCATGGCCCTTACGGGCATTTCTTCGATGACCATTTCCTTAGCCAGTACGGTTTAACCCATGAGGACATGGGACAGCTTATCATCGTGAGAAAGCTGAATAAGATCATCAGTTGTATCAGGAGGAGTCCCAGTGGTCCCTTTGCCAGGGGGGAAGCCCTTGATCCCGCTCAGGTTGCCTTCCTGATCAAGATGCCGACCGCTCAGGAGACGAGGAAGCCAAGATGGTTGCAACTTTTAAGACAGCTCTTCTCCGGCATCTATACCGTGGACAATCTCGACTATGTCCAGCGGGATGCCTACATGACCGGATTTTCCTTAGACATTGTGGATATTGCAAGGCTTCGGTTCTACACGTTTTTTACGGAAGATGGTCTGACCCTTCACCAGGCAGGCATTTCGGCGCTGAGCCGTTTTATAAATGCGAGATTGAATCTCTACACCAATGTCTACTTTCATCGAACAACAAGGGCGTTGGATCTCCACCTGCAGGAGATCTTCAGAGATACGATGAATATTGTCTTCCCTGCGAATCCCGCTGATGCCCTGGATGAGTACCTCAATTGCGATGAATGGCGCCTTTTTCATGAGGTGCAAAACTGGCTTAAGAATAAGGATCCCCAAAAAAGGAAATTAGGACGGGAATGGGAAAAGCTCCACCGTAGAGAAGTCAAGTGGAAGATGTCTTTTTCCACGGAGATTTCCGTTGACCAGATCCAGAAGGGAACCAGGGTTTCTCAGTCTGGTGATTACGAAAAACAGATCAGGGAGTATCTTCCTGCGGCATTGACACGCATCGCTTTGCGGGTAGATCTGGCTACCCAGGATCCGCGGCCCATCAATCCCATGGCAGAAACGGAGAAGAAGATCAATATCTTTAATCCGGCCACAGGGAGAACATCTCCGGAACCTTTGATTGATATCTACCGGTTTATCCCGGCCCGAGTCGTCCATTTCCGGGTGTTTTCTTTAAACCATAGTCACGATGAAGAACTCTCCATGGCCGCAGAAAAGACACTCAGTGCACTGGACGTGGTTACAAAGACCAATATATAATCAAATTGGTTATAGATTATGAACGATCACGAAACTACAGATTTAACACTTTTTGTGAAGACGTCGTATGAGGACATCACCCGCTGGAACCGGCAGCGAATCGTTGATACCCTGCTCCAGGAGACAGCTATGGACGTTGATACAGCAGAAATGATCAGCAGGGAAGTTGAAAAACAGATCATCTCTTCCGGGATCAGTCTGCTTACAACACCGCTGATCAGGGAGTTGGTGGACGCAAAGCTCATTCAAAAAGGCCTTGATAAAGAAAGAAGGATGCAAGTTCGTATCGGATTTCCTATTTATGACATCAGAGAGTTCATTTTTCACCAGAATAAGGAAAATGCCAATGTACCCCATACTCCTGAAGGCACAAACCTGGTTATAGCCGAAGGCATCAAACGGGAATACGCTCTCAATGATGTATTTTCCCACGAAGTGAGGGATGCCCATGTGACAGGCGATATCCATCTGCATGGGCTGGGATACATTGACAGACCTTACAGCGCATGTCAGCCCCTCGATTATATTAAAAAGTTCGGCCCGAACATCCCCCATTCCAACACAATTGCCAGACCGGCGAAGCACGTGGAGGTCCTGCTGGCCCATATGGTGCGATTTGGTTCTCTTCTCCAGGGGCATTTTGCGGGGGTCATCGGATGGGATGCGGTAAATTACTGCTTTGCTCCCTATATGACGGCGATGAGCGACAGGGGAATCAAGCAGTTTACCCAGATGCGCGTTTATGAATTCTCTCAGTTGACCTCGGCCAGAGGCGGGCAGTCCGTATTTACCGACATCCATCTCTATTGGGAAGTCCCGGAATATCTCGCTGATGTCCCGGCAATAGGGCCGGAAGGCAAATTCACCGGCAAGACTTATAAGGATTACTCTGTGGATGCCCAGAGGTTTGTCCGGGCCATTTTCGAGGTGTTCAGGGAAGGGGATGCCGCTGGAAGGCCTTTCATCTTTCCCCGACCTGTCGTCCATATCACGGAAAAGTTTTTTCAAACGCCGGGACATGAAGACTTTCTCAATCTTATCTGCGAGGTAGCCGCCGAAAAAGGGAATACCTTTTTTGTCTTCGAACGGGACGAAAAGGTCAAGACAATATGCGGTTATCCAAACTTAAAGGAGGGGGATATTCTGTATGATGATGTAAAGACTCCTTGGAAATTAAGATGTTTTGCCATCCAGAATGTGACCTTGAATCTCCCACGGCTCGGTTATAAAGTTAGAAGGGATGATCTAAAGTTGTTTCCCATGATTTCGGAGCTGATGGAACTGGCAGCAAAGGCCCACAGTCAAAAGAAAGATTTTATAGAAAGATTACTTTCCCACGGTGAGGCGGGACCTCTGGCCATGCTTGCCATGGACAAGGATGGCTTGCCCTATCTCAGAATGGACCAGTCATTCTATCTCATAGGTATGGCTGGACTCAATGAACTTGTTCAAATCCATACCGGCAAACAATTGCACGAATCTACAAGCTCCCTTAACCTGGGATTAAAGGTAATCGAATACATGAAGAAGGAAACCGATAAGCTCAGTCAAAAATATGGGATGCGGTTTATTCTCGAACAGACACCGGCGGAGACCACAGCTTACCGTTTTGCCCGGCTGGACCTGAAGTATTTCTCCCCGGAGGCGGGACACTTTGTCAAAGGTGATCTGGCAAAGGGAGAGATATATTACACAAATTCCTCTCATTTGCATGTGTCGGCTCCCGTCTCTCCCATGGAACGCGTGGAGATGGAAGGGCGCTTTCATCCCTTTATCAGTGGAGGCGCCTTCACCTCTCTGTGGCTTGGAGATGCCCGGCCTTCCACGGAGTCCATTGTCAGATTCGTCACTGAGGTCTTCAGAGACACCAAGAGCTCTCAGATCACCTTCTCACCTGACTTCACAACCTGTACCGTCTGCGACAGGACTTTTAGGGGCTTGAGAGAAACCTGCCCCTTCTGCGGGTCAAAAGATGTGGAGGGAATTGCCAGGATTACCCAATATTTCAGTAGGATATCCGAATGGAACAAAGGCAAACGGGCGGAACTGAGAGACAGGAACCATAATTTAAATTCTATATTTTCCCCCTGAATTAATCGGCTTAACTACCTTGACATGAGGCAGTGTGATTATTATTTTAAAAGAAATGGAAGATTACATTGTAAAAATATTCAGGGAGAGCAGTCAGCTTAAGGAAATATTCGTCAATGAGAATCTCAGCAGGATTGTCAGTGTCGTCGAGGCGGTGATAGGCGTTTTAAAGGCGGGGAACAAGATACTACTCTTTGGAAATGGTGGCTCTGCAGCGGATGCCCAACACCTGGCTGCAGAATTTGTAAACCGCTTTGTCATCGAAAGGCCACCACTTCCTGCCATAGCCTTAAGCACCGATACTTCCGTTATCACCAGCATTGGTAATGATTATGACTTTTCAGAAATCTTCAGCAAGCAGATCAGGGCAATAGGACAGGCGGGAGATATAGCCTGGGGAATCAGTACCAGCGGAAACTCTCCGAATGTTGTCAAGGCTCTGGAGCTGGCGAAAAAGATCGGTATGATCACCATCGGTCTGACGGGGAAAGATGGGGGTAAAATATTACAGATGGTGGATTACTCTCTCCACGTTTCTTCCCAAAGTGTACCCCGCATTCAGGAGGTTCACATCACGTTGGGACATGTGATTTGTGAAATGGTGGATTTTAAACTGTTTCAGAGACCGGATACAAAATAGTGTCTATTGAAGATCTGATGACGAAGCTCAAGGAAAAGGAAAAAGAGGCCGCCGAAAACCTCGACAAGTATATGCGCGCCGTTGCAGAGCTTGAAAATTACAAAAAACGTGCCGCGAAAGAGAAAGCTGAATTCGTAAAATACTGCAATGAAAATCTGATCAAAGATATCCTGCCGCTGGCAGACAGCCTCGACAGGGCATGCAAGCACGCCGCCTGCAACGCAGACGACCTTGAGGTCTTCAAGGCCGGTCTTAAACTGGTTCAGGAGCAACTGCGCTGTTGTCTGGAAAAATACGGAGTCGAGAAAATTGAGGCTGTCGGCAAGGATTTTGACCCTAATATACATGAGGCCTTACTTCAGGTAGAGACCGAAGAACATGAAGATAACAAAGTGGTTGATGAATTCGAAAAGGGTTATCTTTTGAATAGCCGCCTGCTAAGGCCGGCCAGGGTCTCTGTCTGTAAGCATACGAAACGTAAAACGGCAACAGTTAAAGATTAAAAGATTAAGGAGGGTAAAAAATGGGAAAAATAATAGGGATTGATTTAGGGACGACAAATTCCTGTGTCGCCGTAATGGAAGGAGGGGATCCTGTTGTCATAGCCAATCAGGAGGGAAGCAGAACCACGCCTTCGGTGGTTGCCTTTACAGATAGCGGTGAGAGGTTGATGGGACAGGTTGCCAAGCGGCAGGCGGTAACCAATTCTGAAAATACCGTCTATGCCGTCAAGAGGCTCATTGGGAGGAAATTTTCCTCTCAAGAGGTTCAGTATGACAAGAAGATATCTCCTTACAAGATCACCGAGGCGAAAAACGGTGATGCACAGGTTACCATAAGGGGAAAAAACTATTCTCCGGCGGAGATCTCGGCGATGATTCTCACGAAGATGAAGCAGACCGCCGACGATTATCTCGGAGATAAGATAACCGATGCGGTTATCACGGTTCCTGCCTACTTTAATGATTCCCAAAGGCAGGCTACCAAAGATGCGGGGAAAATTGCCGGGTTGAACGTCTTGAGGATCATCAATGAACCGACGGCGGCGGCTCTGTCCTATGGTCTGGACAAGAAAAAGGATGAAAAGATCGCCGTTTTTGACCTGGGGGGAGGGACATTTGATATTTCCATCCTCGAACTTGGGGATGGGGTCTTTGAGGTCAAGGCGACAAACGGAGATACCCACTTGGGCGGTGAAGACTTCGACCAGAGACTGATAGAATATCTGGCCGCGGAATTCAAGAAAGACCAGGGAATAGATATCAGAAATGACAGGATGGCCCTGCAGAGGCTCAAGGAGGCGGCGGAAAAGGCAAAGATGGAGCTTTCCACCTCCCTGGAGACGGATATCAACCTCCCCTTTATTACCGCTGACGCTTCAGGGCCCAAGCACATGAATCTCAAGCTGACAAGGGCGAAATTGGAGACGCTGGTGGAGGACCTGATCGAAAAAGTAGTGCCGCCGTGTAAAACCGCCTTAAAGGATGCCAATCTTACCCCCAAAGACATAGACGAGGTAATCCTCGTAGGGGGAATGACACGTATGCCCAAGGTTCAACAGAAGGTTAGAGAAATATTCGGTAAAGAACCGCATAAAGGGGTCAATCCCGACGAAGTGGTGGCCATTGGTGCGGCGATCCAGGCCGGTGTTTTAGCAGGTGAGGTGAAGGATGTCCTGCTTCTTGATATAACCCCCCTGTCTCTCGGTATTGAGACACTCGGTGGTGTAATGACAAAACTGATCGAGAAGAACACCACCATTCCGACCAAGAAGAGTCAGACATTTTCAACGGCGGCGGATAATCAGCCGGCGGTAAGCATCCATGTCCTGCAAGGGGAACGCTCCATGGCAGCGGATAACAGGACGCTGGGAAGGTTTGAACTGGTCGGTATCCCGGCGGCGCCCAGAGGAATGCCTCAGATAGAGGTAACCTTCGACATTGATGCCAATGGGATTGTTCACGTATCCGCAAAGGATCTCGGCACGGGGAAAGAACAGAGCATCAGGATCACCGCCTCGAGTGGGTTATCTGAGGAGGAAATAAATAAATTAGTTAAAGATGCTGAGGCCCATGCGGAGGAAGATAAGAAGAAAAAAGAGCTGATTGAGCTGAGAAACCAGGCGGATTCGTTGGCTTACAGCGTGGAGAAAAACATTAAAGAGTTTGGCGATAAGATAGATTCTGCGGAAAAGGCCAAGATTGAAGAAGCTATCGCCGAGGTCAAGAAGAGCATCGAGGGCAATGATATCGCCGCCATCAAGGCGGCACAGGAAAAAATGACCGCTGCATCACATAAACTTGCTGAGGCTATGTATGCTAAAACTACGGCACAACCCGGAACGGGAGAAGGCGCCGGCGCTTATGCCGGGGGGCCGGAGACAGCCGGACATGAGGGAGGCAGCCCGAAAGACGAGAATGTCGTTGACGCGGACTTCGAAGATGTAAAGTAATCAGTAATATGATACCATCTCGCTTTCAAAGGATAACGCGGCGGCAAGGAGGAGTCGCCGCAGGCGTATTACTAATACGTCGAGGACGCCGACGACGAAGCCAATAAAGTTAGCCAAAGAAAGCGAAATGGTATGAGGTTTCTACTGACAAACGATGACGGTATATATGCGAAGGGGTTGAGTGTTCTGTATCAGGAGATCTCAAGGGATGCGGACTGTCTGATTGTGGCTCCTGAAGTTGAACAGAGCGCCGTGGGCCATGCGATTACCCTCTTCCGTCCCCTAATGGTAAGAAAAGCAAGAAAAAACGGGAATTTCCTTGGATATGCCGTAACGGGGACACCGGCGGACTGTGTCATGATCGGTATCAGGGAGTTATCCGAAAGGCCTGTAGACCTGGTCATCTCGGGGATCAATCTCGGCGCCAACGTGGGGATTAACGTGATCTATTCGGGAACTGTATCGGCAGCAACTGAGGGGGCCATTTTGGGTATCCCTTCCATGGCGGTATCTCTCGATACCCTCAGGGAAGCGGACTTTACCTTTGCCGCCAGGTTTGCCAGAAAAATGGCCCAATTCATGGTAAAAGACAACCCCCGGAAAAATATTCCCCTCAACATCAATATTCCCGCTCTTCCCGAAGACAGGATCAGGGGGATTGTCGTGACAAAACAGGGCAGGGCGCGTTTTACGGAGAACTTTGAGAGAAGGGTAGATCCGAGAGATAATGTCTACTACTGGTTAGCCGGGGAGACAAAAACTTCCGACGAGGAAGAGATCAACTCCGATGTCTATGCGCTCTCCAAAGGGATGATCTCCATTACACCAATTGATTATGATCTGACCAGGTATGATGCCCTGCCTGATTTGAGTGCCCGTATCAAGGTACTATTCGGACAGGTGGAGGAGGAGCCTCCTACCCCTTGAGACCGTATTTCTTGAGTTTATAACGCAACATGCGTTCACTGATACCGAGGATATCGGCGGCCTTCGTCTGTTGCTCGCCCGCCTTTCCCATCGCCTCAAGGATCAATTTCCGCTCTAAATATTCCAGCGACCCATGGAGTAATCCCTCTCCCTTTTTCTGACTGGACGGGGGATAGATAAGACCTTGTCCGAAGGGAAGATCCTCCATCATTATTACCGGCCCCCTTGATATCACCACAGCCCGCTCGATGATGTTTTCCAGCTCCCTGACATTGCCTGGATAATCATACTTTAAAAGAAGGTCCCTGGCCTCGCTGCTGATTCCTGTAATGTTTTTGCCATTGGCCGCGGCAAATCGCATCATGAAATGTTCAAGCAACAGAGGTATATCCTCTTTTCTCTCTCTTAACGGGGGGACAGTCATCGCCACAACATTCAACCGGTAGAAAAGGTCCTCTCTGAAAAGGCCATCTCTGACCCGCGATTTTAGATCATGGTTGGTGGCGCTGATAATTCGTACATCGGAACGTATCGTCTGATTTCCACCGAGCCGCTGGAATTCACGTTCCTGAAGAAATCGGAGGAGCTTGACCTGCACGGGGAGAGAAAGCTCGCCGATTTCATCTAAAAAGATAGTTCCACCGTCGGCTTCCTCAAACCTACCGATCCGTTTCATGGTAGCCCCGGTAAAGGCGCCTTTCTCATGACCGAAAAGTTCACTCTCCAGGAGACTCTCAGGCAACGCCCCGCAGTTTACCGCAATGATAGATTTTCCCGAACGGGGGCTGAGATTATGGATCAGCCTGGCAAACAGCTCTTTGCCCGAGCCGCTTTCTCCCTGGAGGAGGACGGTAGCGCGGCTTCTCGCCACCCTTCCTGCCATATTGATCAAGTCCCTCATCTTTGGGCTGCGGTAAATGATCTTATCTGCCGTTACCCCCTTCTCTTTAAGTTCCTGGCGGAGGATCTCGTTTTCTCTAAGAAGGGTGCGTCGCTCCGAGACACGGGCGACAAGAAGAAGAAGCTCTTCAAATTCAATGGGTTTGTTAATATAGTCTATGGCGCCGGCCTTCATGGCCTCTACAGCCGTTTCTATCGTCCCATAGGCGGTAATGATCACCACATCTATCTCTGGATTGATACGCTTCACCTCTTTCAAGACCTGCATACCATCCATACCAGGCATTTTATAGTCGAGGAGAAGCAGATCAAAATGGCCATGGAGAACACGCTGCACGGCCTGATCTCCATTCTCCGCTTCTGCGACGGTATGGCCCTCTTTAATCAGGAAATCCCGAAGCATTTCCCGCTGTGACTGGCCGTCCTCAGCAATCAAGATGTTCAATGGCCTTATGCTCATGGCAAAAACCATTGTCCGTTCACCGTTATTCGTTGACCGTGTTCAAATATTCATTTCCGCAGGCAGCAAAATCTCAAAGGTCGTTCCTGAACCTTGCTGGCTAAAGACACGAATCTCGCCTCCATGGCCACGGATGATCTCATGGGCAAGAGACAGTCCCAGGCCAAGCCCCTTTTCCTTTGTCGTGTATTCGGGATTAAAAATCTGCTCCACCTCGGACGCGGTCATACCACACCCCGTGTCTGAAATTTTGATAGTTAGGCGGTGATTTCCCTCTAACTTGACAGAAATAGTAATGAAACCTCCACCTGTAATTGATTCCACCGCATTCTTGATAAAGTTAAGCAGGGCCTGCTGAAGTTTATCTATATCCATGGGGATGATCATGGAGGAATCATTCCACCTCGTCTGGATGGTGATACCTTTTGCGGCGGCCTCCTCTTGGATGAGGGCGACGACCTTCTGTAGAAGGTCTGTGACGGAGTAATTTTGCATTTCCAGTCGTCGGCTCTTGGAGAAGGTGAGAAACTCTTCAATAATTCCGTTAAGACGTCTTATTTCATCCCGGATGATTCCCGTGATGGTCTGGAATTCCTCGATCTTGCTCCCATCGGCTGGTATAAATTCCCGCTTGAGCCTCTGACTGGCCATACTGATGGCATTGAGGGGATTGCGGATCTCATGAGCCACGCCGGCAGCAAGTTGACCAAGGGCAGAGAGCCTTTCCGCCTTCTCGATGCGCCTTTCCATTTCTACAATCCCCCTTAGGTGTCTGTTTTGATTGTGGTAGAGCAACCACATTGATAAAGAGGCGATCAGGACGATCAATGCCGTGGAAACAACTATATTTCGCTTATTCTCCTCCAGTATTTTATCCGCGCTGCCGCGTTCAAGGCCAAGCCTGGCGATACCTGCCACCCGACCGTTTAAAGAAAGGGGAGTGGTAATGTCAAGGAGGTTTCTATCGTGGAAAGCAACTTTCCTGCTGACGATTTTTCTTTTACCGGCAAGGATTTGAGGAAATGGATAGGCATCTCCCTCTTTTCCATTTTCCGGCACCCGTCCTGCGCTGCCAAGAATCATCCCGCGCCGGTCCGTAATCCTGATATAGCTCAAACCCTGTCCCTCGCCTAATTTCTCAATGGCTTTTTCTACAGATACTTTTGTACCCCAATACCGCAGGCCCTCAGGGTCGAGGGCAATGATGATCGTTCCGCTCCCATCCTTGCGGCGGAGGGCAATGAATCCGATCTTCCTCAGTTTGCCGAGCTTGGTTAAGAGATTGAAGGCAACCTGTTGCCCGTTCATGACGTTGTTTTCCCCGGGGAAAAGTTCTTCCGGCAATGAACGGCTCCGAAAAACGATTCGACCCTGTTCGTTCAGGACAGTAACCAGCCACAAACCATTATCTGACGCAAATTTTTTTAAATACACATCGCTCAGGCGATCCGCCTTCCATTCGCTGTCAATTGTACGTCCCAGCTCTACGAGGGCGGTGGTCAACCAGTTCTGGGGTGAAAAGGCCTCATCGGTAAGGGGAACAAAAGTATGCTGGCCATCCCTCTGGTGTACCTGGACGAGAAGGTTAAGGTTTTCCTGGGCCAGTTTCTGGATAACCTTAACAATATTGAATCCTTGATTCTCCATAAAATCTACAAGTGTCTTATCAATCCTGCGGAGATCCATAATCCCCATGCTCAGAATAAGACCGATAAAAAGGGTGCAGGCCATGGCAACGGCGAGGGGCTGTAAAAAGGGGCGCGAGTGGCGGGAGGACTGATGCCGCCAGATAGGTTTTCCCCCGGCAGACATGACTGATTTTTTCTTAAACCACATTCGATGACGGCCACGACGGAGCGTGGCCCTCCCTTGAACTATACTCCAGCCCTTTCCGGAATGCCCTGAGGTTCGAAAAAAGCGCCCCCCATTATTTTGCCTATTCTTGCTGCCGTTGTTTTTAGGGGAGGCCGTAAATGGCCACCGCGCACATGAATTTCCCCGGCAGACCGGCCTGATTATGAACCAATCCCATACGGGGATTTTTCAACCGGCGTGTCTTATCCTCCGCCCTTCCCAGGAGTTGCTGATATATCTCAAACGCCTCTCTGCAACCGCTGGCCCCGATGGGATGCCCAAAGGCTTTCAACCCTCCGCTGAGATTGACCGGTATCTCCCCCTCCTGGGTCCAGGCCCCGGACTCTATATCCGCTCTCGCTTTTCCCCTCTCACAGAGTCCCAGAGACTCCACGGCAATAACTTCGGAGATGGAGAAACAGTCATGACACTCCACAAGATCAATTTCTTTCCGGGGATTCTTTATCCCTGCCATGGCATATGCCTCTTTACTGGCGTAAACGGTCTCATCCCAGATGGTAAAGTCATAATCCGTTCTGATGCTTCCCTGCCCCGGTCCTATGGAAAGACCTAATCCCTTGATCAGGACATAGTTGTCTTTGAATTTTTTCGCATCCTCCGCACGGCAGAGGATGGCCGCCGCCGCGCCGTCGGTTACGCCGCAGCAATCGAATAAACCGAGGGGCCACGCAATTACAGGTGCATTTATCACCTGCTCCTCGGTGATCACATTGCGGAGATGCGCCCGGGGGTTTCTGGAGGCGTTGTAGTGACTCTTTACCGAGACCTTGGCCAGCATCCTCTTTCCCTCCTCCGGGGTTAGTCCGTACTTCTTGAAATATCTCGTAGCGGCGAGGGCGTACATGCCGGGCGCGGTTATACCCCCTTCAAACACGGGGTGCGGAGGTATGGCCAGCTCGCCGAGTCCGCCGAAACCGGTATCCTTCAGCTTTTCAACACCTACGACAAGAACGATGTCATAGACCTTGGCCGCTACGGCAAAAGCGGCGTTTCTCAGGGCATCTGTCCCGGTAGCGCATCCGTTTTCCACATGGGTAACGGGCTTGTATTGGAGTTTCAAGGGCATCGAGATCGCCGCCCCGGTGATCCCTGTGGACGTCATCCCGGTTCCCGTTCCGTGAAATCCTATCGTTCCCACCCAGGCGGCATCAATATCTTTCATTTCGATCCCGGCATCCGCCAATGCATCATAGGTGGCATCCACCACCATATCCTCGCTCCCCATATCCCAGTTCTCACCGAACTTGGAACAACCCATACCTATAATTGCAACCTTGTCTTTAAAGCTCTCTGCCATCTTCCATCCCTCCTTATGCCCTTACCGGCCTGCATTTCCAGAAATAGTTGTGAATACCCTGCGCCTCGTGAACCCTTCTAAAGGTAAATTCCACCGGCATATCAGGGTTGATCTTTTCCGTGTCCCGATCCGTCAGCACAGTAGAAAACCTGCCCCCTCCGGCGATGTTCACAATGGCAATGACGGTGGGTTTGTCTACCGATGTGGCCAGATTATCCATGCTGTAAGTAAAGAGTGTCCCCTTTTTGTCCGACAGTCTTATCTCATCAAAGTCATCCTTGGCCTGACACCATGTGCAGACCCTCTGCATGGGGAATTGTATAGTTCCGCACTGCCTGCACTTATGCCCGTGGCAACTTAAGAGCCAGTTCCTATCCCTCCATGACATGGTCAGGGCTCCGAACCTCTCCGGTTCCCGCTGCCTGCCCCAATCGAGAATATTCCGGAAATGCAAATACTTTCCATAGGAGGGCAGTTCCATTCGTGATGCAAGGTTCTTCTTTATCCCCCGCCTGTCCCTGATCTTTTCTATTGGGTCGCACACCTTCAGGATGAAGGCATCCGCCCCGTCGCCGTAGTTGACAAAGAGTATCCTGTCCCCCGGTTTGGCCTCTTCCAGGGCGGCGACCAGCATCATCATGGCCTGAGCCGATCCCGTATGCCCCACCGTGGAGAGAAGAGAGTCCTGCAACTGGGTGGCGGGATCGAAACCAAGTTTCTTCGCAATTTCAAGGTGTCTCCTCTGATCAAAGGCATAGAATACGACTTTGGTGAAATCCTTCGGAGTAACTTTATACTTTTTGAAGATCATAGAGATTATCTCCTCAAGATGGGCAAGGTAACCCTTGGTAACGATAAATCTCTCCTCCCATGCCTGGACATATCTGTCCTCCTCTCTCTTCCAGATATCCATGAATTCACTGGAGATACTGACGCTTCCCTCGATTTCCACAGCGAGATCGGAATCTCCTATCAGAAAGGCCGCCGAGCCATCGCCGAAAAGCCTCTCGAATTGAGAATCCGGGGCGGGCACACGACAATCGGCTGCGGTGACTAAGAACCTCTTTGCCGATCCGGCCTTAACCGCATCTATCGCGGCCTTCAAAGCGTTCGTCCCCCCTCTTACCGAATTGGCAAAGTCTGCCGTCGTGATGTCCCGCCTGAGATCAATTACCTTGGCGATGATGCTTGCATTTTGCTTCTCACGGTAAGCCGGAGTGGTGGTCGCAAAATAAAGGCCGTCAATCATTGACCTGTCTAAGCCGTTGAGGCAATCAACGGAAGATTCTGTGGCCATGGTGAGAGAATCTTCATCCCAATTGGCCACTGCCTTTTCCCCTTTCCCCGCAGGGCTACCCCAGTTCCGGGCCAGTGTCTGCAAGTTCATCCTGTACATCGGGACATATGCCCCATAAGAAATCATACCTACTGCCATTTGTTTTCCTCCTTCCTGTGCTAAAATAGGAATCCACGCTCTAACCTTGAACCGTGAACCCCGAAACTTTGAACCTGAGTAGTTACTAAAAATCGACAATTATGTCGAGCCGCTGACAGGTCGCCTTTTGCAAAACAAGTCTTTGTTTTTATGATGCTATTCGCTGGTCGCCATCCGAATGACGACATCTATTGCCTGCCGTTTACCGCTGTCTACCAAAGTTTTCCGCTCTACCTTTTCCTAAATAGATAAGCGAATTAAAGTACTTAGATAACTCTATCAATATTTGGCACAAACTATGCTTACCATTATACCGCGAGCGTATTATCGGTTAAACTAATGGGCATAGTTAGCCGCTAGTAAACTCCAAAATCGTGAAGGTCCCCAAACCTTCACTCCTCCTGAACTCGGGGAGGTCTCCCGACCTCCCCCTTTTCTTTTCTTGCTGCCTCTCGAATCCTTCGCCACTGTTCAATTCTTTCTCTGATTGTCTTCTCGTATCCCCTATCCGTTGGGATATAAAAGGCAAGCCCCCTTCCCGCAAGTCTATCAGGCAGATATTCCTGAGGGACATAGCCATCCTCAAAGTCATGGGCATACCTGTAACCTTTGCCATAACCGAGATCCTTCATCAATCGTGTGGGCGCATTTCTGATGTGCAGGGGGACCGGAAGCGCTCCGGTTTCCCCTATCGTTTCCTTTACCTTGCCATAGCCGACATAGAGAGCATTGCTCTTTGGCGCCGTGGCAAGATAAACAGCGGCCTGGGCCAGGGCCAGCTCACCTTCGGGAAGACCGATGAACTGAAATGCCTGCATGGCGGAAAGAGCTACGTTAAGCGCCCCGGGGGCGGCATTGCCGACATCTTCCGAGGCAAATCTTACCATGCGGCGGGCAATGTAAAGGGGGTCTTCACCGGCCATGAGCATGCGCGAAAGCCAGTAAAGGGCTGCATCGTGGTCACTCCCCCGCAGGCTTTTGTGAAAAGCAGATATCAGGTTATAGTGTTCTTCTCCCCCCTTATCGTACTGCAGGGCCTTCTTCTGCATGGCCATTTTTACCACGACAGAGGTAATTTTTCTTCCCTTTCCTTCCTCTGTCTGCAAGAGAGAGACCGCCGCTTCAAGATTGTTCAGGGCTACACGGGCATCTCCATCGGCAGACCAGACGATATACGCCAGGGCCTCCGGCTCAATTTCCAGAGAAAGGGCCCCAAAACCCCTTTTCCGATCATTGATGGCCCTGTTTACGATACATGAGAGTTCGGGATCGGAGAAAGGCTTCAGGACCATGACCCGTGACCGGGAAAGGAGGGGTGCAATGACCTCAAAAGAGGGATTTTCCGTCGTTGCGCCAATCAGGGTGACGAGACCACTTTCCACATGGGGCAAGAAGGCATCCTGCTGGGCCTTGTTAAACCGGTGAATCTCATCAACGAAGAGGACAGTCTTTTTTTGATGATCTCGCCACTGTCTTTTTGCCTCATCAATAACTATCCTGATCTCCTTTACGCCGGAAAGGACAGCCGAAAAGCTTGTAAAATAAGATTTTGTTTCGTGAGCAATGACACTGGCCAGGGTGGTCTTACCAGAACCGGGTGGCCCCCAGAAAATCATGGAAAACAGGAGATCCTCTTCTATGGCGCGACGGAGCAAACTATTTTTAGCTAAAAGATGAGACTGTCCCACATAGTCCTCAAGTGTGCGGGGCCTCATCCTGTCCGCCAGGGGACAGCTATCTATCCTTTTTTCCTGCTGGTCAAAAAGGTCCTTCATCGGCACAAAACCCGTAATCCCTAACCCCCCCGGCCACGACGGAGTGTGGCCCTCCCCCCAAAACTTTACGTTTCGGGAATTACTAACTTAGATAATAACCCTTTATGCCTTCGATACCATAAGTTCGGTATAATCCTGTACAGGGCCCTCGATACAGGCCCAATGTACTCACTCTTTCTTCTATCGAACTGACAGGCCTGGATGACCTGCTCCTTGATCTCCTTTTTATTGCCCCCTTCGTTGAATATCTTATAGGCGCAATGAAACAGCGGAGAGTACATATTCTTTTTTTCCAGGTATTTGTGGACATTTCTGATGGTATGGGGACCTTCCGGTGTCCCGTCTATTCTTTCTAACACCTTAATGTTAGTTTCTATGGGATTACCGGTGAATAGTTCATAGAACAATCTGCCATACCGATAATTCTTGCTTGCCTCAGAAGAAAGGGTTACGTACATATCTCCCACACCTGCCTGGCTGTGAAAGGCTTGGAAACTGCCGCCTAACAATTTTGACAGGGACCTTATTTCCACACCGGATCTCGCAAATAAGGTCCCCGGAAGAGAATCACCAAGTTCTAAATAATCTGTGACCCCCTTTATATTGGCCACGATGTTCTTCAGGGAACCGCATGCCTCTACTCCAACGATATCAAAATTATAATAGGAATACAGTTCCCTCCTGTTGAATCTCATAAGATCCTCTCTGATAATCTTTGATATGCGCTTCCCCCCGGCAATGGTGACACACACCGGATTTCCCAGTGCGATATCCACATCAAAGAATGGGCCCCCTATACAAACCACCTGATACTTATACTTCAGATTGTACAGATAATTGTTAATCAACTGGGATGGCGTAATCAGTTCTTTTGTGATTTCATCAGAAGTGATACCTTTGATAGGGGAGATGAAACAGGTATCTCCAGCTTTCTTGTCAATCAACGGTTTCAGATAGTTCAATAATTCGGGAAGCCGGTCCATCGTGACGGAAAGAAAAAGGAAATCGTTATCCTCAACCACCCGTTCCAGATCGTTCGTCGCATATACCCGGGATGACAATCTGGGAACATTATCCATACCTCCCTGTCTCTTGGCGAGATCCTGGGTCAGGTGTTTCGGGTTCAGATGTTCCCTGTTAATAGCCCGGCATACATCCGCATCATGATAATACAGGGTTACTCTTTTATTATCTCTACCAAACTTATAAGCAAAAGACGTCCCCAGTCTACCAGGCCCAATGATTGCGATTCTACTCGTATCCAGATTGGTCATCATTGTTTATGGCTCCTCGCTATTTCGTGTGGGTTACTGATATTAATAAAATCAGATAGTAATGAAAATTATGCATACCATTTGGAGCCATTTATGCCTGTTAATTTACAGCCCATAATGGGCCTACAATAACTGATAGCTCCATAATTACAGGATGTTATATCAAATTACGCACAAAAAATTAACCTACTGTTTTTGGCTCTAAAATTGACGTGTAACTATATAACTTATCGATATTAGAAACAAATATTACCCACACAAAATAGCGAAGAGCCTTGTTTTTTATCGAATATGAACGTCTTGACTGACTTTAACATCCCTTTAAATACGTTGTCATTATAGGTAAAAAAACCTTTCTGTCAAACAATATAAAGGTCTTATTTTCCCCTGCGGATCACATGAACGGCCGTCGCCTCAAAGGAAGCGGTTACGTCCTCTCCTACCTTTAGAGACAGATTTTCCCCGAATTGACGGGTAACAAAGGCGACAACCATAAAACCGCAGTGGAGGTACACTTTACAAAAAAGTCCCAGAGATACGATCTTTAAAATCTTTCCCGAAAGAACATTCCTTATGGCCGACTTTCCCCTGGGAGGATCTGTCCCAAGGGTGACATGCTCCGGGCGGATACCACAGACCACCTTTTCCCCCGGAGTCGCAACACCTGCGACCTGGACATGATGACCGGAAATGGAAACAGTAAAAGCCCCCTCCCCCTCGCCGACTTCTATCACACTACCCGTCATGAGAGTTTCCATGCCGACAAATGAGGCCACAAACAGATCCACCGGATGATCCATTACCTCCGCCGGCGGACCAATCTGAACAATTTTCCCTTCATTCATCACCGCAAGCCTATCCGAGAGCCTCAACGCTTCCTGCAAGTCGTGGGTTGCCAGTATCGCTGTTGTCTGCGTTTCACGGAGAATCCCCCCCAGATCTTCAATCAGTGATTCCCGGCCGGGAGGATCGAGGGAGGCAAAAGGTTCATCAAGGAAGACAATCTCCGGGAGCGTGGCAAAGGCCCTGGCAAGGCTCGTCCGCTGTGCCTCCCCTCCGGAAAGCTTACGGGCGGAGCGACGGCCAAGATGACTGATACCAAATCGTTCCAGACATTCCATCACCCGGCGCTGGATATCCCCTTTTCCCATCCCGCGGATCTTCAAACCCGAGGCGACATTGTCAAAAACCGTGGCATTAAAGAGGAGCGGCTCCTGAAAGACCATGGAAAGCTTTCTCCGATATGCAAATATAGCCTGATGTGTATCAACCCTTTGCCCCTTAAATATAATGGACCCCCGGAATGGTTTTAGCAAACAGGCCAGGGTAAGCAGGACGGTGGATTTTCCTGTGCCATTCGGTCCGATGAGGGTAAGAATTTCCCCTTCCCTGATAAAAAGGGAGGAGATGTCCAGAACTGTAACTCCCCCCCTTTTTACCAGCAGGTTTTCTACCTTCAATACCGGCGTGGCCTTCATCTCGGTCTCTCTTGTTGTTGTATCTGTGTGAGGATGGCATTAATCAAAAAGACAAACAACAGAAGGATGACACTGAGAGCGATGGCAATCTCAAAATTTCCCCGGCTTGTTTCCATAACTGTAGCTGTCGTCAGGACCCGGGAGTATCCCTTGATGTTGCCACCTACCATGATGGAGGCGCCAATTTCAGAGATTACCCCTCCGAACCCGGCCATGACTGCTGCCAGCAGGGGCAGTCTCGCCTCCTTCATGAGTATCCATAACATTTGAAAGCGGGTAGCCCCGAGGGCAAGAATCTGTAACCGGAGATTTCCGGGAAGTTGCTGGATAGCCGCCATGCTGATGCCGGTTACAATCGGAGTTGCGATGATGGCCTGGGCGATAATCATGGCTGTCGGTGTGTAAAGGATTTCCAGAAACCCTAATGGCCCGCTTCTCCACAGAAATATGGTAACAAAAAGGCCAACCACCACCGGTGGAAAAGCCATACCGGTATTGATCAGGCTGACGACAAACTTTCTTCCCGAAAATTCGGAGAGGGCAACATAAGTTCCTGCTGATATTCCAATCAGTAAGCTGATGATCGTGGCTGTACCGGAGATCCGTAGAGAAAGCAGGGTAATTCCCATTACCTCAGGATCAAAAGTAATGAGGAGATAAAATGCCTTACAGATTCCCTCGAGAAGCAAATCCATTTTCCCACCCGGCCTATCTTTCCTCTACGTCAATAAATAACCGTTGACTTTTCCCGAAATATTCTTTTATATCTTTACAACCTGATACCGTCAAAGTCAAATTGCAAACTAAAGGGAGGTAGAAGGAGAAATGGATATCGTTTTAATCTGCCGAGATGCTCTGGAAAACTCGTTTCTCAGCAACATAGGGGTGGCCATGGAAGCAAGGAGGAACGGGAGTGAGGTGGGGATTGTCTTTACACAGGAGGCCTTGGCCGCCCTTGCGGGGGGAGCCCTTCGCTGGTCACCCCTGTTGGAAAACCGTGCTACCAAGATAACGGTGGCCAAAAATGCCACCGCGATGGGTCTTCCCTTCGCCAGTGAAAAAGACAAGAGGTGGACCGATATCTACCGTTTGCTGAAGTCAGCAAAGGAAGCCGGTGTCGCGCTTGTGGCGTGTCCATTGTGGTCCAAACTTTTGGAAGTAGAGGGCAAGCTTCCCCCCGAAATCAGCAGTATAGATTCTCCATCGCTGTTTATGAAAATGGAAAAAGCAAAAATAATTATAGGAGGATTTTAACCATGGCATGGTCAGAATGGGAACCTGTGACGTACATGAAATTTAAGGAAGTAGCATACCATAAGAAGTACAGGGATACCGGCGGGGGGGTGGCAAGAATAACCTTTAATCGTCCGGAAAAGATGAATGCCATGACAAACATCGGCTGGGGCGAAATAGCGGAAACTGTTTTGGAAGCAAGCAAAGATAAGAATATTGGAGTTGTGGTATACATCGGCGCCGGGGATCATTTCGGTGTTGGTGGTGATATGCAATGGGAAGCTGATGGTGGTCTTGTAGGTACCGGAGGAACTATGGCCATGCCGGCGGATTTTGACGGGGCAATTCAAAACTGTCTCAAACCGGTTATTGCAGCTGTCAGGGGTTATTGCGTCGGCGGTCATAACCACCTGGCCTACCATTGTGATTTCACTATTGCCGCCGATAACGCCATCTTCGGCCAGAATGGTCCCCGGGTGGCAAGCCCTGCCCATGGTCATCTGGTCGCCTCCTCGGCTTATGTCCTGGGAGTGAAAAGGGCAAAGGAAATGTGGATGCTCTGCCGCCAGTACACTGCCCGACAGGCCTATGAAATGGGGCTGGTAAATGCCGTTGTTCCCAATGCCAAACTCGAGGAGGAGGTAGATAAATGGTGTGAAGAGTTATTCGGCCTTGCCCCCTCCTGCCTGCAGATAGTGAAACAGAGCTTTAATGCTGTGGGAAATGAGGTAAAGTGGACCTCCGAAAAGATATTATCCCTGATTGCCCCGGATTTTTTTGAGCGACCGGAGGTAAAAGAGGCACACGAAGCATTCTTTAACAAGAGGACCCCGAATTTTTGGAAGGATGCCAAGAAGGGGTAGTTAGCAAGGCTGAACGCTTACTCCCATCAATTCATCATGATCGGTTCTACGCCTGGAGGAAGCGGCAGGTCAAACACCCCCGGGTCCGTTTCTGCCGAAAGCTGGAGATCAGAATACAAAATGGTAATGCCTGGTTTATCAGCTTTCCCAGTGGCGATGGTTACCTTTTGGGGAATAATTACATTTTCTACCCTGACAAAATCTTCAAATCTTACGGAATACAAGATATTTTCCTGATCAGCAAAGGCGTCAACCCTGACCAGATGGTTGTCCGCCGGATCTATCCAGAGGTACCGGTTTTTTTTATTCGGAGACGTCACTTCTATCCGGTATAGTTTACCTTCTGGAATTCCCTTCAGGGTTTGACCTCTCTCATCAATAACGGGACAGCTACCGGTCATGATGGAGAGTATCTCTTCTAACGGAAGACTGATGGGGAAAAAGGAGTAGAGATTCTTTGCGGTCGCCTCACCGATGTAAAACTCACCTTTCCGGGGCAGAAACACCTTTAAAACATTTCCCTTTACAGCGAGGAAAAAATCGGGGGAACCGATAAGGGGGATAGTCTCAACCCTTAAAAACGACGGTTTCTGCAATATCACGGCGACCCTTGCAGGATACCTTCCCCGGGTGGTGATGATCTCCATACGGGCAATGGCCTTCAGCGTGCCTTTAAGATGAGCCTTTGAGGCAACCTTTTCTAAGGCGTCCTCGGGAGAAGAAAAATTGGCCACAGAAATAGGGACTTTCACGGGGAAACATCCGGAAAAGGCAAAAAGAAAAGAAATAATGAGAACAAAAGCAGGAAAAAGTTGCAAACCTACAGGGAAGGCGTACCTTCTCAAAGAGAGGTTAGAAGGAGCGCTCATTGGCTATTGCTCTTATTTTGTTTCTCCACGAGTTCATCTATTTTTTTTTGCAGGACTTGACTTGCCGGATTTAACTTCAACGCTCGTTTGTACACCTCGAGGGCCTCCCCGGTACGACCTGCCCTGGCATAGGCATCCCCAAGGTGTTCCGCAAT
>Ga0210031_1000262_pt1 | contig 29524 bp, 39 predicted proteins | sample CryGeyCG2014_080_FD_185455 | JGI IMG/M metagenome (GOLD analysis project Ga0210031, IMG submission 185455) | Groundwater microbial communities from aquifer - Crystal Geyser CG03_land_8/20/14_0.80 (SPAdes) (version 2) | ecosystem: Environmental > Aquatic > Deep subsurface > Groundwater | place... | reverse complement strand
CTGCCTCATAAATGGGTTTTAGCTCAACCTCTTTTTCAACCTCATCAAAAATCTTTTCCTTCTTTTCAAACAAAACAGTATCCAGTCTTTCCTTCTGCCGCATCAGACCGATATCCTTTATTTCATGTAATTCCTTTTTAACAATCTCCAAATATTTTGGATGAAAAGCGAGTTCATCCATTTTTTCATAAACATCCTCAGAAAGTTTTTCAGGGTTTAATCCTCTGAGCAAAATGAATTCCTCCCACCTCGGTCTCTGTGTTGCCCTGTATATTTTACCTATCCCCTGCTTTCCTTTGAATCTTGCCTCAGGAAATAACAGGCCTGCATCCTCAAGGATTTTGCAGTGCTTTGAAACAGCGGTCTTTGATAATCTCTTTATGGCCCCTTTCTCCGAATCAAAAATCTCAAGCTCCTTAGCAAGGTCCGAAACGGTTCTAGGACCGTTCCTTAGAAGGTAAAAATATATATGAAACCTGCTTGGGTCAAGCAGTGCCTTATCTGTTTCCTTTAAAGTGAACATAAAAGGTAATAGCATTGAAACACTATATATGTTTCTGTGAACTTTCGGTTTACGAAACATTAATTATTTATATAAGCAAAAACATAACAATTTGTGTAAACCAAAGGTTTACAAAAACTAAAAAGGTGATAATATGTTGGCTGGAAAAGATAATAGTGGTGGTAGTAGTGGATTGGCTGATGTAATAGACAGGGTGCTGGATAAAGGCCTTGTGATAAATGCGGATGTTACAGTGAGTGTTGCAGGGGTTGAATTACTCGGTGTAAAAATTAGGGTTGCGCTCGCATCTTTTGAGACAGCAGCAAAATACGGTCTTGAATTTCCATCCGGAACAAACACGAATACAGCTGCCTGGAAGGAGACGATGATAGGAAAAGAAACCTGTCCACAATGTGAGAAAAAGGTGTCAACAGAGGAGCTGCTAAACAAATGCTGTCCATGGTGCGGATGGGTTTCTGCAAAGGCAAAGAAAACATTGGTTGTTCCAGTAACAAATTAGGAGGAGACTCTACCCTCCTCCCCCAAACTGAAGTATCTAGGGATCAGTAGTGAGGGATCAGGGACTAGGGATTAGGGTGAGTCGTTCCCTAAACCCTAACTACTATCTCCTGACTACTAATCTGAGGTGATATTATGGCGGAAAAGAAAAAAGAAGAAGAATATGAGAAAAAAATAAAGGCATTGGAAGAAAGGATAAAGGGACTTGAGCAAAAAAAGGAGCCTTCAGTGGTGGAAGGTGTTGTTGGAGGGATAATCCCAGGTCTTGGCAGGATTGTGAGAACCCTGGAAAGCGCCTCACCAGAATTCAAAAAAAGGATTGAGGAAACAGACACTGAGATAAAGAAAAGACTGGCGGAAGGTGCATCCAAAAAACCTGTGGCGTCATTTGGGTATTCAGTGAGAACGCTTGTGCCCTCAAACGAAGGCGGATGGGAAATAACATCTGCTAAAAGACATATGCCGGAAAAACCAGGGAAAAAGCCAGAAATAATCACGCCAAAAGAAGAGGTGAGGGAGCCATTAATAGATATTTTTGATGAAAAGGAAAACATAATAGTGATTGCAGAAATGCCTGGTGTTGAGGAAAAAGAGATAACAGCAACTATTGAAAAAGATGTTCTGAAGATCTCCGGTGGTGGATACAGTAAAGAATTAAAACTGCCATCCACCCCTGAAAAAATTGTTGAAAAAACATACAAAAACGGGATTTTGGAAGTGAAAATAAAAAAGAGGGAAGAATGAGCATAAAGGTTGATGAGGATAACTGGAGGAAAGCCATTCTTGGACTGGTTCTTGCCCTAGCAGAAATCATAAGGGATGCAATCCAGATTCAGGGAATGAAAAGAATGGAAAAAGGCAGTCTGACAGATGAGGAAATAGAAAGATTTGGCAGCGCACTTATGGAGCTTAATAATGCGCTTGAACATATAAAGAAGGAGCAGGATATTGTTAAGGTTGTCAAGCAGGTTAGAGACGGTCTGGATGATGTTGTTGATGATGCTGTAAACAAAATTGCTAACCCTGAGAGATGGGCTGAAGAGTTTGAGAAACAGGTAGAAAAAGCTGGGATATAAAGTGGGTAAAAGGACATCTATTATGGCAAAAAGAAAATCATTACTGAGCGCACTCAAACATGTCAATTTACCTGTAAAAATTCAGGATGAAACACATGAGGTAAATCCAATGACAACACATATACCAGGTGTAAAGGTAGAGAAAACAGAGATTGGAGTGGCTGAAATCGGAGGAAAGAAGACAATGTATATAAAGATGAAACTGAAAGGGGAATTGTAATGGAATAAAGGGGTGATAAAAATGGTAAAGGAGAAAAGGAAAAAGGAAGAAGGAATAAAATCGGTCTCTGAAGTTACTTTAAGAACAAAAGAGATAGGAAAGAGCAAAACAAAACTCATACTCTTTGGGGGTAAAGGAGGTGTTGGAAAGACCACAAATGCCTCTGCTACCGCATTTTATCTTTCAAATCAAGGCAAAAAAGTGCTTGTTGTTTCAAGTGACCCCGCTCCTTCTTTATCCGACGTCTTCAATAAAGAAATAGGCGAGAAGCTTACAGAAATAAAAGAGAATCTTCATGCAATGGAAATAGATGCTACACAGGCTGTTGAGAGATTCAAGGAGAAATACGGAGGTGTTCTACTCGATATAATCTCCACAGTCGTGCCAGTTGAAAAAAATGCACTTGATGACATACCAAACGAAGTGGCACCAGGATTCGATGAGTTATTTGCGATGGAGAGAGTTTTAGATTTCATGACAGAGGATTATGATGTGATTGTCTGGGATACCGCACCAACCGGACACACAATACGTTTACTCTTCCTTCCAACCAGCATTTATAGTTACGCAACGGGTGGGATTAAATTTCACACAAGATTCGCAGGCGTCCTGAACACGGTTAAGACATGGTTTGATCGTGACACATCAAAGGATACCATTCTGGATACCCTGACTGAGCTTAAAGGGATTGCAGGAAACATCAAAAATGTGCTATCTGACCCTGAGATAACAGAATTTGTGCCAGTAGTCATACCAGAAGCATTAGCTTTATATCAGACTGAGCGGCTAACGGCTTTTCTCAATGAGCAAGACATCTCAATCAGGCGAATGATAATAAACAACATGGTTCCTGAAAATGGTTGTAAATTCTGCAAGTCGAGAAGAAAAATGCAACAACGATACATACATGAGTTTCATAAAAGATATGGTGGGGATATGAAAATTATTGAGATGCCTCTTTTCCCTGATGAGGTGAAGGGCTTGGATGTAATCTCAAGATATGCTGATATACTTTACGGAGGTGAAGGAGGGAATGGATAAGAAAGTTTTGGAGAAGATAAAAAAGGCGAAGGTAAAGGTTAAGGGGCCAAAGGAAACTTATAAAATCAGACCGTTGCAGATTGTTCCTTTCATGCGTGTAAAAGAGACAAGGATTGGGACTGCGAAGATTGATAGTAAAAAGACACCTTATATAAAGGTAAAAGGTGAAACTACAATAAAGGATTTGCTTAGACCCTCAATATTAAGAGAAGACCTCATTGAATTTGAGGAAAAGACAAATAAAAAAAACAAGAGAGATGAAAAAAATGGTTGAAGGAAAAGATGTGAAAATAGATGAGGAAAAAGGGACTTATCTTTACTGCATCGTAGAAGGAAATGCAAATGAGGATTTTGGGAACATAGGAATAGAAAACAGCAGGGTTTATACTATCTTTTTCAAGGATGTGAGCGCTGTTGTTCATTCCTGTAAGGCAGAACCCTACAACTCAAAAGATGATGTAATAGTAAAGGGATGGATATTAGCACATCAAAACGTTGTTGACAAGGCAATGAAAAAATATGGGACGGTAATCCCTCTTGGTTTTGATACAATAATTAAAGGGGATGAAAAAGCCCTGAAGGAATGGATTGAAAAGGATTACAGTAACATAAAAAATAGGTTTGAAAAAATAAGGGGGAAAAAGGAGTATGGTGTTCAGATTTTCATTGATGAAAAAACAATTTCAAAAGAATTGGATGGAAACGAGGAAATCAGAAAAATGAAGGAGAAAATAGGAAAGATGCAAAAAGGTGCGGCATATATGCTTCAAAAGAAAATGGAAAACATGACCAAAAATGCTATGGAAAATGAAACTAAGAAAATGTCTGATGAATTCTATGAGAAAATAAAAAACTCTTCTGAAGCAGTAAGGATAGAAAAAAACAGGGATGCAGAAGATAGAAAAATGATATTGAATGCTTCGGTTCTTCTAAAAAATGGAAATGTCAAGGCATTTGGTGCTCAACTGGATGAAATCAATAAAAGAGAGGGTGTTTCAGTTCGTTTTGTAGGGCCGTTTGCACCCTATTCATTTGTTTCGGAGGGGAAATGATTCCATCAATAACTATTCCTGAAAATGAGGAAATAATAATGAAGACTCAGGGATTGTATGAGCATGGCATATCATGGAAGCCGGGGCATCTTTATCTTACAGATAAAAGACTCATATTTGCCCAGGGAACAAGGATATCCTTTCAGGGAAACATCAAAAGCCTTGTTCTTTGTGAGATTGTGAAAAGGAAATGCATCCTTGGAAAAAGGGTTAAGCAGCTCAGGTTTGTGTTTGAAAACAGAAATGTGTACATAGCAGTGAGAAATGTTGATGAATGGGTAGACATAATAGGACAGGTAGCAAAGGGTGAATAAATGGAGCCAGAAAAGACAACACTGAATGATTTGCTTGACAGAATATTTGACAAAGGACTTGTGATTAATGCAGACGTTCTTATAATGTTTGCAGGCGTGCCGTTAATTGCTTTGAATCTCAGGGCTGCGCTAGCAAGTATAGAAACAATGCTTGATTATGGTATGATGATGAGGGATTGGGATGAAGCGACTAGGGCATGGGAAAGAGAACACAGGGAAGCTCAAATCGCACCAAAAAATTTTTAAATTAGGAAGTACATCCTAATCATTATGTTCCTAAAGTTTGTAGATAGAGGGAAAGAGGTTGCTTTTTTAGACAGAAGATACAGGGATAAGGATTTTGATCTAATAGTTATTTATGGAAGGCGCAGGATAGGGAAAACAGAGCTTATAAAAGAATTCATAAAAAACAAGCCCCATATATATTTTCTCTGTGATAAAAAAGGAACTGAAAGGAACATTCTCAGATTCAAAAAGAAGCTCTCATTTTTTCTTGATGAACCTGTTATTGCTACCAATGATTTAGAAGAGATTTTTTCCTATCTGCTGAAAAAGGTGAAAGGAAAGACTGTGATAGTCTTTGATGAGTTTTCATATCTTGTAGAGAAAGACAAAGATGTTCCATCCGTGTTCCAGGTTGTTGTTGACGAACTTTTATCTAAAAAAGATCTTATGCTAATCCTGTGCGGATCAAGTGTAAGTATGATGATCCTAGGAGCTTTAAGTTATAAAAGCCCGTTATATGGCAGGAAAACAGGGCATGTAAACCTTCAGGAGCTTGATTTTAAATATCTTTATGATGTCTTTCCAAAAAAGGAAACAAAAGAAATTGTAGATGTTTATGCAACCCTTGGTGGTGTGCCATTCTATCTTGAGAAATTCTCACCTAACAAATCAGTATTTGAAAATATTGATGAAAACATAATTTCAAAGGAAGGGAAACTTTACGAAGAAACAGATTTCTTATTAAAAACAGAGCTGAGGGAACCAGATGTTTACAAGACTATCATAGAAGCAGTTGCTAATGGGGCAACCAAGGTTGTGGAAATAGCTAATAGATCAGGGATGAAAGCCGGTGATATCGATAAATACCTAAAAACATTGATCAGGCTTGGGATACTAAAAAAAAGCATTCCTGTAACAGAAATTAGAAGTAAACGCTCAGTTTACAGTGTTGAGGATAACTTCTTTGATTTCTGGTTCAGGTTCTGTGAACCATACAAGTCGGATTTGGAAATGGGTGAAACAAAAGTCGTTAAAGAGATTATAAAGAAGGATTTCAACTCTTATGTTGGAAAAAAATTTGAGAAACTGATAAGCAGGTACATCAATGTTTTTCTCCCTGATTTCCAGAAAACCGGTAAATGGTGGGGATATTACAGGGAAAAGGATGAACGGAAAACCGCTGAGATAGATATTGTAGGTCTAAACGAGAAGAAAAAGGAAATATGTTTTGTTGAATGTAAATGGCAGGATAATGTTAACGCTGAAAAAACATTTTCTGCTTTAAAAAAGAAAAGCGAACTGGTAATATGGAATAAAGATAAAAGAAAGGAGCATTATGCTATATTCGCCAGGAGTTTCAGGAAGAGAATAAGGGAAGAAAATATTCGCTGTTATGATTTGAAGGACTTTGAGAGGACTATAAAGAAATCATAGTTTTTCAACTCACGTCAACTCCCAGAGTTACGCCATCACTGTGGAGGTAACCTACGGTGAGAAATAATGTAACACAGTAGTGTAATCCGAGTTTTTCTCTGTTTTTGTTTTTTCTTTCATCTTATAAAAATAAATTTGAGATGCATAAGTTATCAAAAATGATAACATGGGTGGGTCAAATTTAAATAGTTAAAAGTTGATGTGTGTATCATGAAAACAGTTGAGGCAATTGAATCCCTTGAAAAATATGTAATGTTTGATTTAAATACATTCAGGCATGTTATTGGTGAAAAAAGCTCTTACGCAAGACTACTTTTGCACAGAATGAAAAAAAATGGGCATGTTTTTCAAATACAGAAAAACAGATACACGCTCTACAAAGACCCTTTTTTAATCGCATCAAGAATTGTTTGGCCAAGCTATATCTCATTATGGTCTGCTCTGAGATATTATAATCTCACAGAACAGATACCGCATGATATCTGGGTTGTAACTTCTAGAAAAACCAGGAGAAAAATGATAAAATATTCGAATGCAAATATTATTTTTATTTATACAAAACCAAAATACTTTTTCGGCTTCAAAAAAATAATCTCAAACAATTTTGAAATATTCATAGCAGAGCCGGAAAAGGTGCTGATTGACAGTATGCTTTTCAGAAAAATCTCATTTTCTGAGATTGCATCTGTCATTAAAAACAATAGGAAGGATCTGAACATTAAAAAACTCGTAGGATTTGCTGTAAAAATAGAAAACAAAGCATTGATTAAAAGATTAGGGTATCTGCTTGAAAAATTAGGCATGGATTACTATCCAAGATTAAAGAAATATGTTTACCCTGCATATACCCCTCTTGAATACAACCTTCCATCTGAAGGGAAAAGAATTGAGAAATGGAAAATTATAGAAAATATGGTGATTGATTGATAAAAAAAGATGAACTGCATAGAATTGCGGCTGGGAAAAATTTGTCTCCAGAAAATGCTGAGAAGGATTACTTGCTAGAATTGCTGCTTTACTCTATTTATTCTCAATTTAGTGATACTTTCATTTTAAAAGGTGGAACTGCACTTTACAAATTTTACAACCTGAACAGGTTCAGTGAGGATTTAGATTTTGTGTTAAACAGAAAAAAAATAGACTTGACAAAAATTTTGAGTAAAGTACTTAAATCTATTTTGCTTATTGGAATAGATGGGAAGGTAAAAAATGTTGAGGAATATAAAAACGAAATTAATGTTAGACTCAACTTTAAAGGACCCTTGTACAACGGGAGAAAAGAAAGTCTTGCATTTGTTGCTTTAAATATAAGTCAAAGAGAAAAGGCAATCCAGATTAAAAAAGAATTATTAATCCCATCGTATAAAGAAATCCCATCTTTTGAGGTTTTCGTCATGGGTATGCAGGAGATTCTCTCTGAGAAGGTTAGGGCAATCTTAACAAGAAACAAAGCCAGGGATATATATGATTGCTGGTTTTTATTAAAAAGGGGCGTTAAACCAGAAACAAGTTTAATTAATAAAAAACTCAAAATCTACAAATTAAAATTTTCTAGGAATGAATTTATTAGACAAATTGAGAAAAAAAAGGGATTCTGGAAAACAGACTTGAGCGGTTTAATTATAGGAAAACTTCCAGGTTTTGATGAAATCTTCAAAGAGATAAAAATAGCTTTCTGATACTAACTCAAAATTTCAATTGTTTCCTGTATTTTTCCTTGAATTTTTTTATTTCCCTTTGGTTTTTTATGTGAAGATAATAAAACTCATCCTTTGCAGATAAAACTATTTTTTTCAGCCTGTTTTTGAATGCTGTTAAATGGTATTTGTCCAGCAAATCGCTGTATCTTTTGAAATCGATGTTTTCTGAAAGCAGCAGACACATAATATCAACTCTGTCCTTCAGTCCTTTTATAGAATTTTTTCTTTCAATTTCAGCCTGCTGCTTCAGAATCAAAAGTTCCTCAATCTTAGGGGTTTTGAATCCATGAATCACAGCAAGTGTTTTCATTAAATCCTCTGGGGGAATGACAATTTTTGAGAAATACGGCAAATAAATATCCACAGAGATTTCCTGAAACTTTATCTCATATTTTTTTAATCTTTCATTTTTCTTAAGAACATTCTCCAAACCAATCTTTTCAAGAACATCATAATCAACAATTATGTCTATGTCCTTTGATTTTCAGGAAAAGCTAAAGGCTTTTCCTGAAATATTAGGAAAACACTTCAGCGTTTTCCTAATATTTCATAGCATTCGTATACAGATATACTGCCCATCCTCCGATGAGTATGAAATTATATCTTTTTTTCAATGTTTGTAAAACATCCCAGCTTTTTTCAATAATCGCATCATTCCAGAATCTCATTTACTTTTACCTCCGCTTCTTTTAAAAATTCTTTTGCATACCATGTGTTCAGATTCCATAAATCAACAAATATTTGGGCAATAGGTGTTTTTTCATATTTCATTAAATGCTCATCAGTTTTTAAACAAACTATATTAGGAATTCCTTCTCTGAAAGGAAAGCTTTTTTTTATTTCATCATAATTACCATAAACAAAAACTTCTGAGTAATCTGACGGGTTAATGTTGTAATAAAATTTCCCGCCTGAGTAGGCTGTAAAAAGACAGGAGGGCATAAGTGACTCTATTTCCTGAACACTTCCATCATAATGGGTTTCATAAATTTTTTCCATTTTATGTATTGATGCCCAGTAGAGAAGAATTTTTTTAGGATCAGTAACATAAAAACCTCTTATCTTTTTAGCAATGCTGCCCATTTTCTGCAAGGGTTTTCAGCGAATAATTCACGGTACTTATGCTCAACCCACAGGTTTTAGAAAGATTTTTTTGAGTGAACCCCTTTTTATCGTTAAGGCATGATGTGAGTATTTCCCTGTAAACAGACTCTAATTTCATAATTCGATATATGCGGTTTATTATTTATATATGTTTCGATGTTTGTCGAATTATCATGTTTTCTCAATAATCTTTTTTATCTCCTCACCAACATCCCCGCTAAGTTTTTTCACATCTATTACAGGTATCACCACTTTTGAAGGATCCTTGCTGAACGGTTTTTTTGTTGGGTCAATCAATGACCATTCCTTGGTTCTTACATCGTATTCCACAAAAGGCGCAAATTCTTTAGGACCATCCCTAGCAAGTGCTAGATATATACTCTCACCAATGTGCGCAAGCCCAAAATAAACATCCTTGTACCTGTGCACTGTTGTTGCTATCGGTACTGAGGATATGGCTATAAGGGACCTGAAATCTGTTTCCTCTACTATCATAGTTAAGGTTATGTATCTGTAGGTTATTATTGTTTTTGGTGTAACCATGTCTGAGATTGAAGAAAGGATACTTCCTTTGATGAAAAATGTCATTGGTGGTGTGGGCACAGAAAACATTGTGATAGATGCTGTTCAGGATTTAGTCAAGGATGAGATTAAAAAATATATCAGGCAGAAACTTGATGAGAAACCTGAATTGAAGCATGAAATCAAATCCTCGGTTGAGGATTACTTTGAGGCAAAGGTTAAGGAGTATCTTGCCACAATTAAGCTTGCAAAAACCATGGCGAAACTTGGAATGCATGTTGTACCTGAGCATTTAAGGGCTGAACTCTCAAAAGAACTCACAGGCATGTTTGAAAAAGAAATCAGCCAGATAATAGAGAAAACAATCTAAAACAAGCAAAAAACAAAATGTTTTTATACTTACTTATACATACTTATACCTAAGAGGTGATAGATGTATGCAAAAACTCGAAAACATTATTGAAACAAAACGAGTTGTCTACCCTGTTGATATCACAGGGGTGGGCACATTACTCGAGAAAATATGTAATAAACTAACCATGTCAAAAGCAGAAGCAATAAGGGAAGCAATCAAACATTATGCTGAGTATATGGAAGGCTTTGAAGTAGTAGAATACAGACATATTTCTAAAACAAGAGCAAAAAAAGAAATAAGTAACTACATCAAAGGAAAAACACGAGTAGCAGCGGATGAGATAAGCAACGCACTCCGAATAGACATGAGTATTGTAAACGAGGCCATGCTTGAGCTCTGGCAGGAAGGCTGGGTGAAACCCGAATGACTGAAAACGATACTATCAAGGGAGAAAAAATAAGATGCGTTGGCAGACGCATCACGAAACCCCGCCTAATACATTACACAGGTGCGCACAGAGCAGTAGAAATATTTGTTGAGGGAAGGCCTGCTGTTGCAGAAATTGTGAAAACATGGCGCGTGCTGAAAAAATAAAATGTTTTTTTGTATTACCTAAATCTTTTTGATTTTTTCCTCAAAATCCATGCATTTTTCTCCCATTATCTTTAATGCGGTTTTGAGCGCATCTTTTGGAGTCAGGGAACCATCTGTTTCAAACCCAAAAATAAACCTGGAATCGTCACCTTTTACTTTAATAGCACCTGAGGAGCAGACATTCTCACAGGATTTGCATAGGTTGCATTCCTCAATATTTTTTATTTCCAGTTTTTTACCCTTAAATGCAAGAACATTTTTCGGGCATGACTTCACACATTTACCACATCCATCGCATTTCTCAGTGTTAATTTTTATTTCAGGATAATACCTATAACCCACACCAGATGTTGCCTGCCATTTTGCATGCTCCTTCCCTGTACCAAGCTGTGCTGTTGCATATATCATCAGCGCCTGCCTGTCCGTTAGTTTCACTATTGGTATGTTCCCATCATTTATTTTGAATTTTTCTTCTGCAAGTTTTTCATCACCCGGAAGCCATCCTTTTACAACCTCCAAATCCTTGGAGTAAACAGTACATGGCCCTGTTTTGTTTATCATATATTTGATTGTACAGCTTGGACATCCTGCACCGTCGCATTTGCATTTGTCCACGAAAGTAAACATGTCTAGCTCAGTTGGCACTGGCAGCATGCCGAGCCTGTGCGCAATGATTTCATCAAATAATGGTGAAATGCTCTCATAATCCTTTCCCTCATGACGTATTGGCCCAAGATGAAACTCTACATCCTCAATAGCCATTTTTGGAACATCATTGAGGAGTGTCCTCCTGAGCATATTTACAAACATGGGAGTGGAATCTTCAATCAGAAGCCTCATTGAATCATCCTTCATTTCCATGATTTTGACCTTCATACCCTTCTACCTCTTTTCCCGCCAGGTCTTTTTGTCCCATCATGAGGGATTGGTGTTGCATCCTCAATGCTACCTATTTTAAGACCCGCCCTTGTAAGTGCCCTGATAGCAGCCTGCGCACCAGGACCTGGTGATGTTGATTTGTTGCCGCCTGGCGCCCTTACCTTAACATTTATTGTGTCAAACCCTTTTTCCTTTATTGCATCCGCAACCCTTTCCGCTGATTTCATTGCCGCATAGGGTGAAGATTCATCTTTTGCTGCTTTAACAACCATTCCACCTGAGCATTTTGCAATAGTTTCTGCGCCTGTAACATCTGTCACAGTGATGAGAATATTGTTGAAAGAAGCATATATGTGTGCAACACCCTTTTTACCCATGTTTCACCCCTGGGGCTTCAATTTTTGGTCTGACAGGATGGGCTTCATTATTGAGAGGTGAGTTCAGAGAATAAGTGATTGAGGATTCCTCATTTTTTCTCACAAGGTACCCAGGAAGTGTTACTTTCCTCCTACTTATTGCTGCATGCCCGTGAACAATGAGCTGACGTGCCTGTTTCGGTGTTGAGGCAAGACCCTTTATGTACAGCAATGTCTGAAATCTTCTGGAAAGGATAACCTCCATATTCAATGCCAAAACATCATCCAGTGTTGCATTTTCCTGCAGAATGCCAAATCGCGTTAATTTCCCAATCAGTTGTTTTACCTCTTTTTCCGCCTGTTTGTCCCCTATCCTAAGCTTTGGGAAAAGCAGTCTTGCCTGTCTTCTAAAATTTCTCAGCAGCGATTTTACTTTCCATACCTCCTTTTTGTTTTTAAGACCATATTTTTTTATGAGTTCATTTTCCTCTTTTATTCTGTCAGCCTGCCATGGATGGGATGGGGTTTCATATTTTTTCCTGCTGAATTTTGGATCGCCCATGTATTATCACTTCTTCGTTTCCTCCCCTTTCTTTCCTTCTTTCCTTCCTCCTTTCTTTTCTTCTTCTTTCTTCTTTTTTGCTGCTTCTTTTAACACCTTCTTTGTTACACCGACAGTCAGCCCTGTCCTTCCATGCGCCCTTGTTCTCTGCCCCCTAACCCTCTGACCTGTTTCGTGACGTATGCCTTTGTAGCACCTCATTTTTTTCATCAGATTTATATCTTCCTTGACAGCCATATCCATATCATAGCCTGTGAGATGAGCATTTCCGCCTGTTGATATGTCACACTGCCTGTTCAGCATCCAGGTAGGCACATACTTTGGAAGGTTTTTAATTGCTTCATTTAATCTCTCAACCTCCTCTTCATTCAACGCACCAATTTTTTTGCATCTATCAACCTTCGCGATATCTGCTATAGCAGCTGCTATCCTTACACCTATGCCTTTAATTTTAGTCATGGCATACTCTACACTCCTGTTTCCATCAAGGTCGAACTCTGCGATTCTCACTATGTAGTTAAAGTCCTCTTTTTGTTTTGTCTCTGGCATATTCCAGCCTTAATGGTATTCGGTATTTATATTAGTTTTGGTGAAACACTCAAGCCTCCGGGGCTAAAAAAACATCATCTTCATACCTCAGGATTTTTACTGTTTCCTTTGCTTTGAAATTTTTTGGTTTCATCAGGGTGACTGTTTTGTATGTTTTCGGGTCCAGTATCTGAATTTCATTTTCAGACTCTGATACCACAACAGCATCCTCTGTTGTGTCGGGCAGAATTTTTGCATTTTCTAATTCATCAGGTTTGAATGAGGCCATAACATGATTTTCTAAATCGACTGCAGCTATCCTTGATTTTGATGTTCTTTTTATAATAAAAACCCTTTTATCCACATAAACAAAATCATCAACTCTATATTTTGGGATCCTAACAGCAAATGTCACCCTGTAAACATCCTTTCCGTTTTTCTTTCCAACAAGTTTTGGTGACTCTGAATAATTTGCATGATATTTATCTGAGATTGTTTTTGCTATCCTCCTGCCTGCACTCATGCTTCCTATGTATAAATCGATTCCTCCGTGCATTTTCTCATAGTTTGATATGAATGTAGCACATGCTTTAACTATCTGCTCTGCAACACTCAACACGGTGTTGATTTCCTCCTCATCTAATTTTCTGTCCGCGGCCCTGACCTGAACTATTGCCTCATGGTACTTCCCAAACATTTTAGAGCATTTTGAGCAGACAGCATTCTTTATTTTTACTTCTGAAGCATACTCCTCATTAAAATTGAGTCCAAGAATCACGCCTTTCACTTTAACCCTAACATCAGCATTTCTTTCATCCTTATACACTGATTTGACACCAATATCACAGTCCTCTGCATCCTTATGATATTTAACAGAAAATGAGACAGCATCTTTGATTATGTCCTTTGACTCTGCCCATTTTTTGTCCAGAAACAGGGAACCACAGGATACACATCTGACAGCATCGATAGTTGTTGGCAGTTTTGCTAACACTGTTTTCTTTCTGAAACAGTTCTCACATAAACTCTTATACAGTTTTCCTTCTCTTCCGCATTCAACACAGAACATGTTAGACCCTTACCATAATGGCATACGGTATTCTCTGGATTTTAATAACATTTTCTTTGCTGATAAAACCTGCCTTTACTGCAGTGTTGATTGTTTTTTCACCAACAAGGTTTGCTGATGTGGCATTTGCCATATGCTCAAGAAAGATTTTTTCACTTACCTTTTTTCCATCATAAAAACTGCTGATCTCCAGACATAGTTTTCCTTCACTAAATTTTTTTCCAATGAGTCCAGAATCGCATGCTGCAACAAGTACGTTTTCCCCTTTACAATATACTTTTAGAGATATCATGAATCACACCGGATAGTATTTACCATTCGGCCTTTGATATATTCTTCCTTCCGTTTTAAGTTTTTCAACAGTTGCCTCAACCTTTTTATCAGGTATTTTCTCATTTATTGCCCTCTCTTCTATCTCAGCATAATCCACTCCGCCATCATGGCTCTTGGACGAGAGTTCTTTTATAATGTCAAGGATTGTTATACTCCTCTCCCTTTGAGAATGCGTCATGCCTGTTGCAACAACATCAACATCAAACTTGCCGGCTTCATAGTCATAGTACACCCTCCTCATGCAGTAGTCCATTATCCTTATAGCCCTGTCAGCATCCTCTCTTGTAATCTCATTATTCAGTCTCATCTTTGCACTTGCTTCTGAAAGACGTACAAAAGCCTCAAGCTGACGCGGTGTTATAGGCACTGGTGCATTTTCCTCTTCACCCTGCCGTCTCAGATTTAAGTAATAATCCTTAAGCGCTGTTTCCGCCTCCTTTGTTATCACAGGGAAAACATGCCTCTTTGAGTATGCTATGTATTTCCGCAGAACAACAGGGGTGATTTCAGGTTCCACACATTTCATTGCTATTTCTTCATCCTCGGCAGAATATTTTCCGTTTTCTTTCCTCTGCCTATGCATTCCGATTTCCCCTGCATAATGCAGTCTGAGTATATGCTCAGCCATCTCAGTATCCTTTTTTGTTTCAGGTTTATCCTCAATAGAAAAGATAAGGTCAAAACGTGAAAGCAGTGCAGGAGGCATGTCTATCTGCTCAGAAATTGGTGTGTATGTGTCAAAACGTCCGAACTTGGGGTTTGCTGCCCCAAGTAATGCGCATCTTGAATGCAGTGTTGCAGTAATTCCAGCCTTTGCAACAGAAATACACTGCTGCTCCATCGCCTCATGCATAGCGCTTCTGTCCTGAGTTGACATTTTATCCAACTCATCAATCGCTGCTATTCCTTTATCTGCAAGTACAAGCGCGCCTGCCTCAAGCGTCCATCTGCCCTCACCAAACTCATCGCGCACAGCAGCTGCCGTAAGACCCGCTGCTGATGCCGCCTTTCCTGATGCATAAATACCTCTTGGTGAAATCTGGGTTATATAACGTAAAAGCTGCGAGTTGTGTACATAAATATCATTTGCAATAAAATTATGATGCTCTGGCACCTGCAAATCATACACAAAATCATCAGAATCAACTTTTTCGGTTTTTTCTACCCTGTCCCAGAATATGTCAGAATCTGCAAGTGTTTTTAAGATGGAAAACCTATGGAGGATGTCAATATTTTTCAATGATAAATATCTTTTTTCAAACGGTTTTACAATTTTCTTTAATGCACTTCTGGATGGTTTCCTATCCCCTTTTTCATAATGTTGATATGATGACCTTGGAACACCGCATTCAGATTGGCTAAGACATAAATCATTCCTTAGTTTTCGCAACATCATAGAATTTATTGGGATTACATCCTTGTTTGTATTAAACATTTTTTTGGAAGATGTTAATTTGTTCAACCTTGATTTTTTTGCTGGTAGAGAGAAACCAATTTCATTTTCAAATGTAACAACATCTTCACCCATGATGTATAAGTCATGGTATACATCGCCTTTGTGCATAGAGTTTGTCGCTCTTCCAAACTTACTATGCAGCTGGGAATGCACACCAAATCTTAGTAACAGATGCTGGACCTGTTTCATCAGTCTTTTGGATGCGCTTGTAATTTTAATCTTTCTTGATTTCAAGGAGACTGTTCCTTCACAATCAAATAATGCAGAAAGAAATGCTTTAATTTCTTTTTCTGAGCATTTAAACAAAAGTTCTGGAACATACTTATGTTTTGACAGCCCGCTTGCGCCTAAATTAACTAAAAATGTTCCAAACTCTATGCTTGGAACAAAAATAACTTTTGCTATTTTGCCTTTATGTGAGTTTCTCATTTTTGGGTTAAGCCCGAGTTTCTTTGATGAAGAATAAAAATCATTTAGGAGTTTCGGGTCATTGTTTGTGAAAAACGCTGTTGAACTAATATATCCTTCATAGGGTTTAATCTCAAGATACCCTTCACCTATGAATAAACCAATAAATCTCCAGAACCAGGGGGTGGTCTTTTTTGGCAGTTTCAATCTAACAGCATTATTTGAAGCTGACTTTGTGTATGGAATGTTTACTGGCTGTGCTCTGCCAAATATATCCAACTTTCTGGGTGTTGCTATAAATTCCCCTTTTCTTAGTTCTTTTGCTTTTTTACATGTTATAAAGCCATTGCAAACAAAAAACGGGTGTGTTGGTGTTACCTTGATTTCCTTGCCTGAAACTGTTTTTATTTTGTACATTTTTTCAGGTGCTGTTCTTTTCCAGACAATGTTTACCTTAGCAGGTATGTTTTTAGCTGTTGAATTCAAAGAGAGTATATCATGGTTTGTTTCTGAATAAATACCATCATCAACTATCCCACTAATTTTTTTGTTTGTAACACCTTCAACAACACTTTGGATAGGCTTTAATGAACCATCTGCCAGAAGAACCTCTGTATCACCAGACACACATTTTGCGGTACCAGGGTCCCCAACCAGAAGAACATGTATATCCCCCCTCACTTTTGTGGAATCAGGCATGGTTTTCGGCACACCTCCAAACAGCTGCAGTGCTAACGCCTCCTTTTCTACATTCATACCATGTATGGTTGGCGCGATAGACGAAATAATTTTCTGACAGACTCCTTTATCCTGACTAAGTTTAATGATTTCCTCTTCATCCTCCGGTGTGATAGATATTTCCTCAAATTCATGCTCCTCAATCTCGATAGAATTCACATCAAGAAAAATATCAAAAACTGTTGATTTTACTCCCCTGTCCCTTCTCTGCATGCTTCTCAGTACGCCATTCAGTATAACCCTGTCACCCGGCGAGATTTTTCCTGTGATGTCATCCTCAGCATACGCAACCAGTCTCTGGGGCTGCGCACCCCCCCTCAGCCCTTCAGGGCTTTCCTGAATCTCAAGTTTCTGCGTGTCAGTAAACACTGAACATTCCTTTGACTCAGAAATCATTGTAAGGAGTTTGAAGCGCGTTGACGCAATGCTTTTACCGCATCCACCCTGATCCTTGTAGCATTCAAGAGGCTCCTTTGCCACCATGTCTTCCTGTGAAACCTTTATGACTGCTCCGCATCTGACACACTGGTATGCAGCCTCTTTAAGTTTGGGACGCACCTCAGTTGCCTTCCTGACAAGCCCTTCTGCCGCTATAAACTTTCCAAGATGCTCGGACCTGAGGTCCCTTATGCCTATTCTTGAAACACCCTTTGGCAGATTCATTATCCTAATATTGATATCAAAACCTGTGATTTCCTTCAACGCTTTTTCACCTGCATATATTGTATTGTTAGGTTGAACGAGTAAGGACTCAGCAAAATCAGAATTCTCAGAGGCAATTACATTATAATCCACAAGTATGCTTTTTTTCTCAGGGTAATCGCGCTCAACATCAGCAATGTCCCCTTTGTAATGCTGAAGGATTCTTTCCCAGATGCCTATCATCGTTTCAACAGTAAAGTCCATGGAATATTGCAATGATATATGTTAATAAAAAGATATCGTAAAGACAGTGGGTTGATTATTCAATCTCTACCTGGTAAACCCTTTCAGGATTCTCCTTATGAATTTTGATAACATCTTCCTGGGTGAAAATATTTTTTTCAAGAAAAAGTTTTGTTACCCTTGGAACGGTTTTAGGTCCAAGAACAGCGCCAGGTCTTTTAATGTCATCCATGTAGTCGGTTTCCATCATAAAACGATTGCTAATTTTTACTGCTTCTTTTACTGCATCCTTTCCAGCCAGGATTGACGGGAAAATCCCGAAATTATCCTCTAATTTGACTAATGTTGGTGAGTGGTGTTTAATTATTTTTTCCCTTTTCAAACCAATCCTGTCTGCCATCTCTGCTATTTCCCTGAATGTTTCCTTTGTCGCAGTTTCTGTGTGGAGTATAACAGGGCATTTGATATCTTTTGCAATAGACATACCATACTCCATTATTTCATTTGATGCTTTCCAGACATCCTCAGAAACATCATAATGGGGTCTTCCAATCTCACCAATGGCGACAGAGTTTTTTCCCATAACATATTTCCCTGCAGTTTCAATTCCTTTTTTCATTTTTTCAACACTGGCTTTTAAAGAATATTTTTCCAGAAGTTTTGTTAGCTCTGCTGGATGAGGACCTAATGCAACAAAAACCTTCACGTTTGTTTCCCTTCTAACAAGCTCAGCAAGTTTCAGGGTTGTTTCATAATCAGTGAACTGCATGGAACTAAGGTTCCGTGCGTTTCCAAATTTGAACTCCGACATCAGGCTTTCTCGAAAGTTCAAATTTGTAAATGGTTTGTGAACAAGCAGGATATGTGTTCCACCTGAGCTCTCAAAATCCTTTACTGCTTTGACACCTGAACCAGCAAAATCAAGATGGAAATGGTTGTCAAAGATTAACATTACAATAATCCGGAGGCTTTCAGTTCCTCTGTAATTTTGTCGACTGCTATCTCAACGTCTTTTGCTTTTTTTGCACCTGTACAAACAAGTTTACCAGAGCCGAACAAAAGTACAGCGACTTTTGGTTCACTAACCCTGTAAACCAGTCCAGGGAACTGCTCAGGCTCATACTCAACCTTTTCCAAACCAAGACTTATTGCAATAGCATTAAGATTAAGTTCTGCATTCAGGTCAGAGGATGCTACAATGTTCTGAACAACAATCCTGGGTTTTTTTGCTACTTTAACACCTGCTTTACCCATGTTCTTTGTTATTTGTTCTATAGCGATCTTTACATCCTTTAAACTTTTCGCACCTGTACAAACAATTTTCCCGGATCTGAATAGCAGCATAGCAGTCTTCGGCTCCTTCAATTTGTATACAAGTCCTGGGAAATGCTTTGGCTTGTATTCAGCCCCCTCCACTGATGCAGCAATCTTCGCCAAATCCAGCTCCTTATTAAATGATGTTGATGCTACAATGTTCTCTATCTTAATCTTTGCCATATACGCAGTATTTATATACCCCTTTATAAAATTTTCTGTAAACTCTGCATGTTACGGAAAACGCTAAAGCGTTTTCCGTAATATCCTTGGAAAAGCCTTTTGGCTTTTCCAGAGGAACCGAAATGTTTTCAGTGGAGATTTTACGTTGAATGCGACGGAAGTTTGGAGTTTAGTTCTATTTGGGCACCTTCCTCAGTATCAAAACTATTACAGCCGCTATTAGGAGCAACATCAGGAGAACATAAAAAACAAGATAGTTAGCAGGCTGTTCTTTTTTTACTTTCAATATATAGATCTGACTCTGACAGGTGTTTCCTGATAAATCGGTTGCGTTTATATAAACTTCCACATCTCTATCAAATGCACCAAGATACGCTCTGTATCCATCACCAGTAGGTATCATGTTTTTACTTCTCCACCCTGAGCCATTGTTATAGAAAAGAACAACATTTTCTACAATGTTGTTGTCCTCTGCATTGCATTCCACCCATATCTCTTTATACGGTACGATTTCACTGATTTCTTCACCATTAGACGTAAATCGCACATCATCTATCCTTGGTTTCTCATTATCAGAATAGTTTATAATGACCCTGGTATTGTTGTATTTTATCGTCTCATTAATGCTTATTTTAATGTAGCCCTCCTCCAGGGATGCAGAGAAATAAATACTTTCACCATCGACGGAAACGCCTGTAACTGTCACATTGCTTTCAAGAAATAACTCAGTATAATTTACAAATGCGGGTTCATATCTTCCAAAATTCACGATTATTGCATCATGGGTTATAGACATGTTCAAGAAATATATCGGGAGTGTAACCCATGACTGGAAACGGTTTATTCCCTTGGTAAGGTTTGTGGGCAGGAAAAAATATTTACCTGTTACTGAGTCGAAATAAAGATTTATTTCTTCGTTTTCTTTGAAGCAGAAAGCATCCCCATAAGATACATTGTAAAAAGAAATTTTGCTTAGAGCACCAAACACTGTCTTGTTACTCATAACCTTATTAGCATTTATTGTAAAGTTTGACACACAATAGCATCTGCTGGAAACAAAAGGGTTTGCAGAACTTGCATATATTGATTTCGGGAGCACAACACTGACCCCTGAATAAAAATTCTCAAGACTTATAGTTACTGGTGTTTCAAATATTATTACTGTCAGAGCATTTGGCTCAAATGTTTTGTTGACACTGGTAAACCCATCAGTAAACCCATCAGTAAACCCACCATTGTTAAAATCCCAGAAAATAAGCATGGCATCAGAAATCCATAACGCATTATCCTTGTAGGTACTGTTACCAGTGATACCCGCGGTTTTCATCAAGGCAATATACGACCATATCTGGTCAAGCATTGTAGTATTATAATCTGATGCAAAAAAACCTGTTTCGTTTTTTTCAACAAAAGGAGCAACACAAATAAATGTGCCATAAAAGATGATACTCATATTGAATAAAAACTGGGCTGTTCTCTCTGAAACATTTTTGAATGATTCGTCTTCTGTAACCTCATATGCCTCTGCTGTTGCAAATGCCATCATAGCATTGTCAATCGCATAGTATCGCCCACTTTGATTGTAACCATCATTAAGATATTCATCAATTGTTGCATTTAACACAGATAAGGCAATCTGCTTGTATGAATCATTTCCATATTTTAGCAGGGCAAATGAAGCTATCGCCTGTGTTTTAATATCAACATTGTCGTTCTTTGAAGATGTTTTGAAAAAACTGTTGCTGCGCATTGAAATAATCATTGTAGAAACATCTTCAGACCTGTGAAGATATTTTGAATCATTTGTAACCCTGTAAAGTTCAAGATTTGCCAGGAGGGCGTAACTGTTATCCAAAGTATATTTTTCTGAATCATCAGCACTATGTTTGTATCCTGAATCATAAAATTGTTCAGAATAGTTCCAAACATTTTCAGCATAACTCAGATAGGACGTGTTCCCAGTAGTATTGTACAATCTCAACATCGCGATTACTCCAAGAAACTGGTCAGAGGATAAAACAATGTTTGTGTTGTTTATGTGCGTGAAATAGTTTTCCTCAAAAAAGTTTTCCATGATATAATCTGCCGCTGGTATGTCGATGGATGGCATCTCATCAGGATAAGTTATAGCAAAAACATTGGGACAGGACGATGCTGATGGCAAAGCAGATATCAGAAGTACTGTCAGGAATACAAGGCACCATAATTTTCTCATCAGCATAGAATATTCTTTGTCTTATTTAGTTTTTGAGGAAAGATTTATTAAGAGGCGACACTCATAATGATATTGGTATGAAAAAAGCAGTTTCTTTCCTTGTAGTATTATTGTTAGTCATTATGTTGATACCGTCAGCAAATAGTTTTAATTCTTCAGCGCCTCAAATTTTTTCATCATCTTTAGAGCAAAAACAACCCTTATCATCAACTCCAAACGTACTTTACGATAGGACAGCGGTTGTGGCTTATGCAGATAAATTCTGGGATATCTATAATCCCTCTTATAACAACTATTCAGATTCAGGTGGTGATTGCGCTAATTTTGTATCCCAATGCATGATTGCAGGCGGACTAAGCCTGTGGCAGGGCTATAATGGCAATGGTGCAGGAGTTGACTCAAAAGGAGCAATGCCGTTTTGCGATTACCTGCATCAGAATTTAGTTAATTATCAAAGTGCTACTTGGGATTATATTGAGTGGTCAGGCACAGCGCCGAGTTGGCTGTCGCCAGGCGATGTGATTATTTATGGTGATGCAAGCAACGAAACGTCTCCGGACTACTGGCGGCATGCTGTGGTTGTAGTTGAAGGCTATGGCAATAATGCAAAGATAAGTGGGCATACAACAAACAGGTATCATGTAGCTTGGAACTATGCTTTTCCCTCCCCTTTTCACAGAACTAATTTCTATCGTTTGCCAAACGGTACCATCTCCGAATATACGCAGTTCAAAGTTACTGCAAGTGCGCTTAATGTAAGGGTAGGACCTGGAGTGCAGTCACCTTATGATACACCAATAGGACAAATAAAACTGGATCAACAGTACATTGCTTATGAATATGTTGTCAATGCTACTGGTAAAAAATGGTGGCATTTCTGGTTTGATAACAGGAGTGCTTGGTGCTCTGCTGACTATACTGCTACAATCAATGAAAACATAAAATTCAAAGTTGATACTGCTAATTTAAATGTAAGAACCGGTCCTGGAACAGGCTATCAAATCGTAAGTAATATATTTAGCGGGCAGACATTTACTGCCTTTGAGCTGTTAACTAATGGAACACTTGACTGGTATCACTTCTGGTGTCAAGGTAGGAATGATACCTGGTGCTGTGCTAATTATACAACTCCTATCACAGATAATATGCCGCGAAGTATTGCAGGCTGGATTCCATACTGGTCTTGGAACAGCGGGATAAGTACGTTTACTAATAATATAGAACTTTTTGACGAAATTTCACCATTTTGGTATAAGGCTAATGCAGATGGAAGTTTAAACTCTTATTCAGGTGCTGGAAATCAAACTTTCGTGAAGTTAGCGCATGATAATGATGTAAAAGTGCTGCCTCTGATAAGTAACGAATACAATAAAACACTCGTAAATCAGATACTTTCTAATCTAAGTATAATGAATAACCATATTTCTAATATCGTTAATTTAGTAGTGGCAAATAATTATGATGGTATTGATATCGACTATGAAGGACTGTATGCAAGCGATAAGAATAATTTCACTTTGTTTATAAGCAATCTGGCAGAAGAACTTCATTCTAAAAATAAATTACTGACTATATGCGTGCAGGCAAAATGGAGCGACAGCATAACTTGGGATGGTCCTGGAGCAATGGATTATGAAAATCTAAGCAAGCATGCGGATAAGCTTAGAATAATGGCTTACGACGAGCATTGGAGTACTAGCGAGCCAGGTCCTATAGCATCTTATAGCTGGACAGAAAATATTGTCAAGTATGCGATTACGAAATCTTCTAAAGATAAAATTGTTTTAGGTGTGCCGTTTTATGGTAGAGATTGGTGGCAAACAGGCAGTGATACTTGGGACTCAGATGCTTATACCTATACTGGTATTTCTGGTTTAATGACCTCTGAAGGCGCTACTAGAGAATGGAATGAAACTGCAAAAGTGCCGCAGTTCACTTATTACGATCATCTCGGCGATGGGAAAGATCATTATGTGTATTATGAAGATAATCAGAGTTTGAGTTATAAATTAGATTTAGTGGTCAAATACGACCTTGGTGGCATATGCGCATGGAGCTTAGGCAATGAAGACCAAAATAATTTTGATATTATGCGCAGTAAACTTGCTGTGGGCAAAAGTTTTATTTTTTATTTGAGTCAGGGCTGGAATCTTATCACTCTGCCTTTGGAGACATCTTACACTGCAGAAGCTTTAGCGCTAAATATAACAAACTGCACTCATATCGGCTGCTGGAATAATAGTTTGCAAAAATTTATTATTCATGAAAAAGGCACTGGCACGGATAATTTTAATCTCCAACCCGGAATTGGATATCATGTATATGTTTCTACAAAAAGCAAAATTAATATCACAGGCACGGCTTTGAAAACACTTAGCGTAGATTTATATAAAGGCTGGAATTCTATCGGCTGGAGGAATTTTACAAATATAGATGCTGAAAGTCTTGCACAAAACATTACTAATTGTACTGCGATTGCATATTGGGACAGCACACTCGGAAGATTTATCATACATCCTGCTGGCGCAGAGGTTAGTAATTTTGCTGTGGAAAGGGGTAGTGGATATTTTGTTTATGTGGAGGAAGAGGGGTATTGAAGCCATGGTTAAAACAAACTAGTATCTTATCTCAAAACCATTGAAAAACTCAGCATTTTCATATTTAACATCAACATGGGTAACTCTCGCCGCCCTTATATTTTTTGAACACCAATTAATAATGGTTTTAACCTTTTCTTCATTTCCTTCAAAAACCGCCTCAACAGAACCATCCGGCATGTTTCTCACATAACCGTTAATTCCCATTTCTCCTGCTTTCCTTTCTGTGTTTGCCCTGAAGAAAACGCCCTGAACCCTTCCGTAAAACCTAACTCGCGCCTGAACCATGTCTCTGGAATAGGATTATGATAAATTAAAACTACCCACAGCCTTTTTCTTCTCAAGAGAAAGAAAGGGCTTGTGATAATCCTTTTATAGTTTGAAACCAATACTGTTTCTCAGTAGTGGAGGAATGACTATGGCAATGACAATAGGAGAATCTCTTAAACAAGGGGTTATGAAGGAAAAAAATCAACCAGAGGTAGAGTCACTAAAGGCAGATAAAGAACTTGAGGAGCTTTTAGCAGCACTTAAGGTGAACGTTAAGGTTGCAGGATGTGGTGGCAGCGGATGCAACACCATAACAAGAATTGTGCAGGAAGGTATTGTTGGCGCGGACCTTATAGCAATGAACACTGATGCACAGCATCTGCTGAAAAATGTTAGGTCACCAAAGAAGATTCTACTTGGAAAGCACAGCACAAGGGGATTAGGCGCGGGTGCGATACCTGTCGTCGGTGAAAGCGCAGCGCTTGAAGCCGAGGATGATATCAAAAGGGTGCTTTCAGGTGCGCACATAGCGTTTCTCACATGCGGACTTGGTGGCGGAACAGGAACAGGCGGGATGCCAGTTATTTCAAAAATCACAAAAGAACTCAATTCGCTAACGATTGCTATCGTCACATTACCATTTAAAGCAGAGGGGCTTGCCAGGATGAAAAACGCTTTAATGGGGCTGGAGCGCCTGAAGGATGTTGCTGACACAGTTATTGTGATACCAAATGATAAACTGCTTGAACTTGTGCCCAGGATGCCTCTGAATGCTGCGTTCAGGTTCGCGGATGAAATACTGATGAGGTCTATAAAAAGTATAACTGAGATGATGACAAAACCAGGACTCATTAACGTTGATTACGCTGATTTAAAAACCATAATGAAAAACGGTGGTGTGGCAATGATAGGGCTTGGTGAAAGCGATTCTGAGGACAGGGCAACAAAAGCAATACAGCAGGCACTTGCATCACCACTGCTTGATGTGGATATAACAGATGCATCAGGTGCACTTGTAAATGTTTCAGGTGGGCCTGACATGACCATTGCAGAGGCGCAGCAGGTTGTTGAAGAGGTACATAAAAAAATAAACCCTGAAGCAACAATTATCTGGGGTGCGAGCATTGACCCTGCATTGGAGCACACGATTAGGGTAATGATTGTATGCACAGGTGTTAGTTCTGAGCAGATATTCGGCAGAGCGGAAAGATCTGTTGCATTAGACAGGACCAGCACATATGGTGTAGATGTAGTGAGATAAAATGGAAATAATAGAGAAGACGCTGAATGCTCAGGATAAGGTTGAGGAAAAAGCAAAAAGATTTGGTAGAGGAAAGTACGGCCGAGTACTAAAAATGGCCAGGAAACCAAAAGGTGATGAATACACAAAGATCCTGCAGGTCACGGGTGCGGGCATTATAATTATTGGTGGACTTGGTTTTTTAATCTACTGGCTCTGGAACAATCTTTATTCCTCAGTTATAGCATTCGTTGAAACATAAAGGGAGAAAGGAGAAATATGGAATTTTCAGAAAAAACGTCTTCAACAGGGAAACAATCATCAATCTTTGTTATAAAAACATCAATAGGACATGAAAAGGACGTGGCAGATGCAGTCCATAATAAGGCAAAAAAGAATGAAGATGTTCTTGCAATACTGTTTCCAACAAGGTTAAGAGGTTACCTGTTTATAGAAAGTGAAAATGAACAAGGGCTTCAAATGACAATAAAAGGCATTACACATGTGAGAGGATTAATAAAGGGAACAACCCCAATCAATGAGATACAGCATTTCTTCACACCAAAACCAATGGTTTCCCACATGAGTGAGGGCGATATTGTTGAGATTGTTGCAGGGCCGTTCAAGGGTGAAAAAGCCAGACTTCAAACCATTGATGAAAACAAGGAGGAAATAACCATTGAATTATTTGAGGCGATGGTTCCAATACCAATAACAATAAGAGCAGACCATGTAAGGGTGGTGGAAAAGAAATGACAGAAACAGTTGAGGCATTGGTGGAAGGAGGCAAGGCAACGCCTGGACCGCCGCTTGGTCCTGCGCTTGGACCACTTGGTGTGAACATACCAAAAATCATTCAGGAAATCAATGAGAAAACAAAACATTTTGAGGGGATGAAGGTACCTGTAAAAATCACAGTTGACCCTAAAACAAAATCATTTGAAGTCTCCATAGGCACACCGCCGGCATCCGCATTAATACTGAAGGAGGTAGGCGTTGAGAAAGGGACTGGGAAATCAAAAGAAACAAAAACAGGGAATTTAACCATGGAGCAAGTAAAAAAGATTGTTGAAATGAAAAAAGACTCTCTACTTGGTATTAATACCAAAAACATGGCAAAGGAGATTGTTGGCACATGTGTTTCTGTTGGGGTTACAGTTGAAAGTAAAGACCCAAAAGAAATTCTGAAAGAAATTGATGAAGGAAAACATGATGAAGTTTTGAAAGGGTAAACTATCCACACACCCATACAGATACCATAAGATAATAGAAATAAATTTGCCAGAAACCAATGATTATCAAAATAGTCCCACATATTTTTCTGATAAATGGGAATGTCCTATCTTGTTTAGTTAATGATCCTTTTATAAATGCAGTAAACATTGTAACAATGACTATGATTAAGGTTGTTAGGAAGATAAATATTAAGGAGACTGCGATTATATCTATTTTTATATACATTGGTATTTCTGGATTAAAAGCAACTGTTAGAGGTGATAGTGTTGCAAATGAAAGAAGTGCACAAAGTGCGTAAATCATGCCAAAAAAGAAAAATGAAATAAAATCTCTTTTTATTTGCGATTTGATTCCTATCATAGATGTAATCTGTTTGTTGAGGAATATTGCACTACCCACTATTATGAGCGATACACCAACCACAACTATCCCAAAAGCGACAGCATCTAAAATTATATGAAACATTTCAAGGTTTGCCGCATCCGCTGCTGTAGTTATAACCAAGTACAACACAATAAAGCCTGAAGAAGCAAATAAACCATTTAATGCTGAGTTTTTGATACCCAACCCATTTTCTTTACCCAAATAGTATGAAATATAAGCAAATAAAAGGAAGGTAGGAACTATTGACATCATGAATGTTCCTAATACAAACTCAAATGAAATCCAGACTGGTATCATTTTTCCATTCAGCATATCTATTTTCTACGATATAACAATTTGTGTTTTTGCATCAGAAATATTATTAATTAACAGCAATATTTATCTACAAGAAAAATAATACTCACAGTAGTAGGATGGAGTATTCTGTTATGATACCTAACACTCTAAAAAATAAAACAGAAAAGAAAGGAGGTAAGCGCAGTATCTTTGTTTTAGTAATTCTGTTGATAATTTGTTCCTCATTACTTACATATGCTATTGTTATCTCTGAGATATCAAGGCATGAGATGCCATCTTATCATTCTCCCTATCCAGAAACAAAACCTCATGCTCCCATATCTATCAATAGCAACTTGGATTTTACTTACATAAATGGTGTAACCTCTGGCTTAGGTACAAAGGATGAGCCATATATTATAGAGAACTGGGAGATAAATGCAAAATCCAAGAATGGTATTTCCATTCAAAATACAAGTTTGTGTTTTGTTATCAGAAATTGCTATATCTATGGGAAGTATTGGATGGATGGTATCTATCTCAATAATGTAACCAATGGAACCATCAATAATGTAACCTGTGAATATACCCGCAATGGCATTTGGGTTAATTCTTCAGCGTACAACCAAATAATAAATTGTGCAGTCCGCGGGGGCTATGGTATCGACGTCTCAGGATCAAATAATAAGATAACCTCAACTATTGTTCATGAGTCTGTCTCTAGTGGTATTTTTCTGGGATCAGGAATCAACACCACAATAGAAAATTGCATTACTTATGATAATTCTGGCGCAGGTATTCTTATTTGCTCCTCAAATAACTTGATTATAAATTGTACTTCGTATAGAAATGATGCTGGTATCTCTCTTGAATATGCATCCAACAATACAATAATAAACTGTACACTTTATGCTAATTCCTGGAACGGCATTACATTTTCTCATTCCTCATATAACACTATGGAATACTGTCTTATATATAACCATCATCAAGTGTACGCCCGTGGTATTGACCTTAGCTTTTCTTCAAATAATAATTGCATCAGAAATTGCACTATTTGTAACAACTGGATTGGCTTTTCAGTTCCTAAAGGCTATTATAATAATGTCTTATGTCCTGCAGATGACAACCCGATATACTCTAATAATTTCATTGATAATATAATCCAAGCAGAGGACAGTTGCTCCAATCATTGGAATAATGAAACAAGTGGGAACTACTGGAATGACTACACAGGTAAAGATGCTAACATTGATGGTGTTGGGGATACATCTTATAAGATATCTGAAGGAAATAATCGGGATTACTATCCACTGATGAACCCTGTAGAAAATGCTCCATCAAGTAAAGGCAGCCCGCCTAGTGAATGGGCATATCTATGGTTTTTCCTATCACAATTTCTTTGCATAATTGTTGTTATAATTATTATAGTAGTTGGTATAGGTGTTGTGTTGGTTAGATTAAGAAAAAAAGGGGGATAAAGGAAAAAATTTGTGTAAAAATTAGTGTCTTCTTTTTAACAGCAGTTTTCAGGTAGTACGATTCAGATGCCTTGAACAAAAAACCTTATATCTTATTAAGAATATATGTATTCTTATGGAATTAAAGATAAACTGGAGCCATAAAAGATGTAAGCATGCTTTGCGGAGAATGTGGTTAAAAGGGCTTTCCCTTGATGAAGTGGAAAGCGGGGTTGTTAAAGGCAAAAAGGTTATTCAAAAGAAAACAGGGCTTATTGAGTCTTTTCACAGGTTTTACAGCATAGTTTATGATGGGCTTTGGGACAATATTCCCATACTACGTCACATCACCTTGAATTTCAATGCCTTTAAGATATTTGAGATATAGCAATCGTTTGATATTGTAGTCACAGGCTCGTATAAATGCTTCAGATAATCTTCTTTTCCTGATTTTTCTTGCTAATGGTTTTGGAAACA
>Ga0210031_1000245_pt1 | contig 30463 bp, 37 predicted proteins | sample CryGeyCG2014_080_FD_185455 | JGI IMG/M metagenome (GOLD analysis project Ga0210031, IMG submission 185455) | Groundwater microbial communities from aquifer - Crystal Geyser CG03_land_8/20/14_0.80 (SPAdes) (version 2) | ecosystem: Environmental > Aquatic > Deep subsurface > Groundwater | place... | reverse complement strand
GCCTTTCTGTAGTAAATGTCCTGTGAGGAGATATTGTAAAAGAGTTGATGTAAAGAAAAATCGTTAAACTTTCCACAATCCATGAATATTGCAATATGCCCTTGCTGTCAGGATTTTTCCATTACAAAGAAATTCAGCTTCCGGAGCATCTCCTGGTTTTAAGAATTTTTTATGAGTAATTCCATCTGCAGTTAATTCTATCCATTCTATATAATGCCTGACTTCCATCGGATGTGGCAATGAACCAATTTTAACTTTAATTCCGACATTTGTTTTTTGAATCAACGGAACATGTTTTTCCTTGCCTTCATCTTTTAATCTTTCAGTTTGCAATTCCATATTCTGGCCACAGCAAACTAAAGTTCCTCTTCCTTCATGGAGAACTTCAACAATATTTCCACAGATATTACATCTATAAATCTCGTCTCTTTTTGTCATTTTAGATAAAACAGTCAAAACTTTATATAATTTTCTCTTTTAACTTATATTTTAATGTAGAGAAATATTTAAAAAGACCGATTTATTAATAGTTTGCATGGTAACAAAAGAGGAAATTCTGAATGAAATTAAAAACAAGAACGATGAGATTCAACTTGAATATCTGGAGAAATTATTAAAAAAAGAGACAAACCCTCTGACAAGAAAAAATGCTTTTATTATTATGGGGGATATTTTTATTAAAAGATTATTATGGATGACTGCGGCTAAAGCATATCTTGATGCTGCTGATTCTGCAGTTTCTGAGCTGGATAAGAAAGAATTATTTTTCAAATCTGGAGAATTATACATCAAAGCAGGAGATTTATTTGGTGCTGAGGAAGCTTTTAGAAAATGTTTAGTTAATACGCAAAGAAGAGATATTGGGACTGTTCAAGATAAAATAATTGAGATTCATGTTTCAATAGCAAAAGAATTCGAGTCAAAAAGAAACAGCACAAAAGCTATTGAGGTCTATAAAAGAATTCTTGGTCTGAATCTTGCTTCTGAAAAAGCAAATGAAGTCAAAGACCATCTGGCAAAACTTTACGATAGGATTGGAAAACCTTTTGACGCTGATAAATTAAGAGAGCAAAAGATTTCCAAGGAAGAGATAGATGCTGAAAAAAAGAGAAAACAGCAGGCAGTTTCTGCAGATAATATTCTAAGAGATTTGGGTTTGTAAAAATAAAAAAGAAGATTATTTAGTAATTTCCTCTACTTCCTTTTTGCCTTCTTCCAATTCTTCAGCTTGTTCCTCGTCTCTTTCCAATAACAATGTTTGGAATTCTCCGACATGTTCTTTTTCTTCTTTTGCTACATTAAGCAAAACTTTTTTTAGATTTTCGTCTTTTGTTAAAGCTGCCATTTGTTCATATAGATTTATTGCATCTAACTCAGCTATTAATCCAAACCTTATTATCTGATTATCAAGATTTTTTTTATCAACTTTAGTTAAATCTATCGGTGTTTGTGCTAACATTTTAACCTCCTTTCTAAGTTAAAAAGAGAGATGTTTATAAAATTTATGGAATATCAAAAAGATATAAAAATAGCAAGAAATTAGTATAAATATGGATAAAAGAGCGGTAATACTGCTTGCTTTTTTGCTGGTATTAATACCTTTAGCCTCAGCCCAGCCGGAAATTATATTAAATGTTTTTATCGAAGAAAATGGAGAAGTTGTTCTTGCCGGCACTGCCACAGAAAATCCAAGTTTAGAAGACGTTAATTATTCTAATGGAAGTTTAGCAGGAATAAGCCAATTTTATACCTCCAAAAAAGAAGATATATGGACGTTCGAAATCAGACCATCTGGAGATTATCAGTATTATTCATTAAGTGTAATTTTACCAAAAAATTCTATTTTATTGGGGAATACTATTAAATCAAATTCTGAACCGAAAGTTTTTGTTAATAAGAAGATAGAGGTTGATGTTGAAGGAAAAAATTCAGAACCATATTTAAAATTCAGCTATCAAATTGAACAAAAAGACAGTTCTTATCCTTTAATTATTCCTTTGTCCTTTATTTTAGTTGCTATAATTGTCGCATTTGTAGTATTTTTCAAGACAAAGAAAAAAAGAGATTTTATTAAAAAACAAGAAAAAGAAGAGAACGAAAAATTAGCCATACAAAATCAGCAGAGTCAAATTCAGCAACAAGTTGAGAGTAACAAAGATGTTGAGAGATTTCTGAATGAAAGGGAAAAGCAGATTTTGAATGTTCTAAGAAAAGAGGGTGGTAAATTAACGCAGGCACAAATTCAGAAGATAACAAACATACCCAAAGCTGCCTTATCGAGACATCTAAAAATGCTTGAGATAAAAGAACTTGTTCATAAGACAGGAAAAGGAAAGTTGAATGATATTGTTTTGAAGGAATAATGGTTCCACTTTTGTTCCAGTTGAGTTCCACATGAATATTAAATAAATGCTTTCTCTTATATTTACAAGAAAATAAACTTCATTAACCCAAGAAATTGGAAATTTCTGGGCCCAGAAAAACTAAAAGTTTTTCTTGGGAAAGAAGTTTAATTAAGAAATAAAATCATAAAAAATAAAGATGGAAACAAACAAAATTTTAGTGTCAGTATTTTTGACATTGGTTTTGATGATTTCAGTTCTAGCAAGTGTTAACCTTGTTTCAGCAAAAGAAGCAAAGTTCGGTGCTTTAGATGGCAACAGTGAAGATAATAGCGATGAAACTGAGAATAATGAAGCTCAAAGTGATGAAGTTGATGAAGAAGTTGAATCAGTAAGTGAAGAAGAAACTGAGATTCTACCAGAAGAAGTGGAAATTGAAGAAACTGAAGATGGTTCAATAAAAAACAAAGCATACCCTATAATTCTAGCTATAGGATTTGCTGAAAATGATGACAATACAGCAGCTTTTCCTATAAAAATAAGTTTGCAGAGGGGAGCTTCAGTAAATTGGCAGGAAGTAAATAAGATAAGAGAAGAAAATAACGGAAATGATGAAAAGATACAACAGGAAATTCAGAATATAGTTCAGGAATATGCAAATAAATACAAAGGAAAACTTACTGTTGGTTTAAATGGTGAACAGAAACATTATACCTTGGATGTTATAAACTATGAAGAGAACCATGTTGAATTTGATGTTTATAGTCAAGATGGAAAAGAGAAAGTTGGAACTATAACAGCAGACGCAACAAGTTACGATAAAATAACACCAATGAAAGTATGGAAAGGAACATTGAATTTAGAAGATGAAAGTGATTATAGTGGTGAATGGCAAATAACGGCAATATCAAGAAAAGCAAATTTCTTGACTGTAAAAGAAATAGCTAAAGAAAAAGTAGCTAAGATTGAATCAAAAATACAAAGCAAAGCTGAGAAAGGAAAAGGATTTTGGTATAGACTTGCCTTGAGACTTGGACTTGTAAAAGAAGCTGATGAAGAAAATAGTTTAATAACTAAAAAGGAAGCTATCGAAATAGCAAAAAATAGTGATTGCATAAATGAAGGAACTTTGAAATCAAATGTCTTTTACAACAGCAATACAAAAACATGGTGGATTGACATGAATCCAAATGACGAGACTAAAAAGGAAATTTGCAACCCAGCCTGTGTTGTAAGTGAAGAAACCAAAACAGCAGAAATAAACTGGCGATGCACAGGTTTAGTGCAATAATTTTTTTCTTTTTCTTTCTTTTTTTATTTTTTTTTAAGAAATTCATAAAATTTTCTTGGATTTCGAAAAAGCTTTAAACTCAAAATTCCTGTAATTCTTATGGAAAAAAGAGCTTTGTTTTGGAAAATATTAAAAGACAAGACAATTCAATGCCAATTATGTCCACATTTCTGTATTATTGAACCAGGAAAAAGAGGAAGATGCAATACAAGAGAAAATGTTAACGGAGTTTTAATTGCAAAATCATACAAAAGATTATGTTCTGTTGCTATAGACCCTGTTGAAAAAAAGCCATTATATCATTTCATGCCTGGAGAAAGGATTTTTTCAATAGCGACAGCTGGATGCAATTTAAAATGTATGCACTGCCAGAATTTTAACATAAGTCAGGCAAAACCCGAAGATTATGCTTTAAAAATTACAACTCTAAAAGAGATTGTCGAACAATGCAAAAAGGAAAAATGCAAATTAATGGCTTTTACTTATACAGAACCCACTGTTTTTTACGAATATATGCTGGATGTTGCAAAACTATGCAAGAAAAATAAAATTAAAACAGTTATAGTCAGCAATGGTTTTATCAATCCAGAGCCATTGAAGGAATTATGCAAATATATAGACGCTGCAAATATTGATTTAAAATCAATAAAAGATGAATTTTACAGAGAAATCTGTTCTGCCAGACTTGAACCTGTTCTGGAAACATTAAAAACTTTGAAGAAAAATAAGGTTCATCTGGAAATAACTAATTTAATCATTCCGACAAAAAACGATTCAGAAAAAGAAATTAAAGAACTTATAAGCTGGGTTAAAAATAATTTAGGCAATGAAACAATTCTGCATTTCACGGCATTCTGGCCAACTTACAAATTAAATTATCTGCCTGAAACTCCCGATGAAATTTTATTAAAAGCCAGAGATTTGGCATTAAAAGCTGGAATGAAATATGTTTATGCCGGAAATATTTCAAATGAAAAGACAAATTCAACTTTTTGCCCGAAATGCAAAAAAGCTGTGATATCAAGAAATAATTTTTTTGTTTTGGAAAATAATTTGCAAAAAGGGAAATGCAAATTTTGCAAAACTAAAATAAAAGGAATTTTTAAATAGGATTCTTTGAATCATCCTATCTCTCTTTTTATTTTTCCATCTCTTGAATTTTTAATTCTTCAAGATGGCTCCTATCACCGTTACCACCCACTTCCTTTGTTTGTTCATAAATCTTAACTACTTTTGCATAAGTTGTATCAGCTATTTTTTGAGCTATTGATAAGGCAAATGGAAGAATAAATTTCTTAGATTCCTTATCTTCTTGAAGTTTTTTTAAAATTTCTGCAGCTTTGTTCTCATCCTCTTGGGCTAATTTCAATTTCTCTTCCAATATATGTTTTTCAAGAGTAAGTGGAGAATGCATAACCCAATCCTTTGATGTTGATACCTTATAGATTTCTTCACCAAATACAGTTCTGATTATCTCTGGTAAGATTTCATTTATGTGCTCGTGTGAAATTAAATTTCCGGCAAGTCCAAGACTTATTTTTAATGTTCTAAGAGCATCTCCTTTTCCATAAATATCCGCAATTTCAATTCTGTTGTCCGGTGTTTCAGAATAAATAACAGGATTTAATCCAAAAAATCTATTTGACTCAAGAAATGCTTCTGATAATACTTCAAGTCCTCTTCCTTTGAAGAACTGAATTTTTTTTGGAATTGCCAAATGATTTCCTTTGAGTATGGTGGGTATTCCTAACATTTCCAAAATTGCACGCATGTCTCTCAAATATCCCCATTCACCCGCTTCTGAATTTTTAGCACGCGTTCTTAAGCCATCTCCAGTTACGAGTGTATCGCTGAAATCAACCTCATAACTTCTATAAATTAAAGATTTGTATACTGTTACACCAAATAATTTGCTAGAAGAGTTTTTTAATATCAGACCTGTTTGATTATCCGGATAAAAACCTAATCCTCCCTGTTCTCCCAATAACTCAACCAGATTTTCTCTTTTTAAGGTTCTTTCATCTGGTTTATTAGTTGGCTGAAAAGGAGCCTGAACAAATAAATCTAATGTTTGTATTTCTTGTCTGTTAAACAATTCGGATTCTGCTCTAACCTCTAATAAAACTTTTAGAGGTCTATAGGACAGAGAAATTGTAACAGAATATCCTTTATCTGCATCCCATCCCCATAGAGAATGAACTGCAGATCCTATAAGATTAGTTAATTTAGGATTAAAATTTCCGTAATTCAAAATTTTTTCTCCAGCCATTTTCTATGTCATTTTCTAATAGTTTCACTATTTAAAGCTTTCTGTTCTTGAGAATAGATTTAAATATTATTGGAAATAATAATCGAGATGACAATTAGAATATGTAGACAAAATTTCAATGATGCTGGAGTGAAAGTTGATATTGATAGAGGTATTGTTGATGGTCCTATCACTTTAACAAAAGCTGTTGGAAAAGGTACAGGTAGCAGATTTTATAGTATGTTTGCAAAGATAGAGTGGGGTGGTGGGTGGTTTTTATTATTCAAAGAACCGGAGATAAGAGGAGATTACAGAATAAGAGAATTTAGAGATGTGGAGGTCAGAGTGTGGGCTTCAAAACTATGGGGTGAAAAATTCGGATTAGATTGTTTTTATTGGCATAAAAAAGAATTGGGTGGTAAGGAACTTCCTTTTTATCAAAAGATTGAAGAAGCAATTAGAAGAGAAGGTCCTTTTAATATTTCAGTAGAGTCTTTGGTTAAAAATTTAGAAGTAGAAAATAAATTAAAAGAAATAGTTTTTCCTAGAGTTGAGATTATAGATTTTGATTTTTTATACATGACAAAATCTAGATTCACACCGAAAAGTAAGTGGGTTGGAATAGAATATGTTGGAATTGCAAAATCAGTTTTAACATCAGAATATATTGGTGATGGAAATTAATTTTCTCTTAGATAACCCCAATTATGCAACTTATCACTGTCTTCATACCATCTGTCTCCGATATCATCCCTGTAATACATATGCGGAATGTTAATGTTTTTAATTCTATTATAAACTTGAGCCTGGGCTTGTTTCATTGTCTGTCCTGTTCCACAGACAATCAAGACAACACCAGATGTTCCTGTAACAACCCACTCATCATTAACTATTTTTACATCTTCAATATGAATCCCTTCCATGTTGTTGTTGCTGTTTATTGGTTTTTTGAAATAAATAACAGAATCTTTGGATTTTACCTTGAAAGTTTCTTTATCGTTAAATGGAAACGGGGGGACTACTAATCTCAGACCAACCTGGAATCCGCTTTTTGTTTTTAATTTTGGAGCTTCACCTTTTGCTAATTCATACAAAAATTCACCCAAAGGATTAATCATACCATCCATTTGTATGCATATTGTCGGATAACCAAATCTGCATGTAAATTCCAAGGGATAAATACCATTATTGTTTACAATACAGTTAATATCTATATATCCGACATAACCTTCCTCGACCAATTTAGGCTCCATCTTTTTTAATGTTGCGTTAAACAATTTGTTTGGCCCAGACCAGAACATAGAAGTTCCCATCTCCCCTGTTGATGGTCCTAAATTTCCGGGAAACAATTTTTTATGTTCAAAATTTACATTAATAGGATAAATGAATTCTTTTCCGTTGAAAAAAGCTCCGACAGCAACTTCAACACCGACAACTCTTTTTTGCAATTGAAAAGAAAGAATTTTTTTTGACCATGCTTTTTTGTAATCATTCAAAACCTGAATAACATCTTTTCCATCATCTTCCTCCCCTATAAACAACAAGCCTTTAATATTCCCTACTTCACCGCTTGGTTTTATTACATATTTTCCGGGATTTGTCTTGACAAATTCCATAGCATCATCAAAAGAATTGAAATTTTGATAAGGTAGAATGTGAACCCCTGCTTTTTTTAACTCTTCCTGGCCAAAAGCCCTGTCATCTTCTAATCTGTCTGTATATGGGGTTCCACCGATAACAAATTTTCCCTGGTCTCTTAATTTTTTTGATTTTTTTCCCTGACCAAGAACATCGTCAAAAATTATTATATCTGCCCAGTCCACTTCCTTTTCCCAATCATCAATCTTGTCAACAAAGCCATCAGAAACATCTTTTTCCTCGGCATTTTCTATAAAATATTTTACATTATGCCCCTCTTTTTTTAACTGCCATGCAACATCTCCGATGAGAGCATCAAGAGATACGAAAAGAAAATTTTTTGGATCCATATTTTTTGATGTTAAATATTAGAATCAAATATTTTTATATCTTTCTGTTTTGATTTTATTTTTTATTAAGGAAAATTTTTTATCATGTTCCCTTTTTAAAAAATTTATAAAAAATTATAGAGAAAAGAGTATTTATACTTTTCTGATTTTTATAAAGTAGTTATTTTTTTATTTTGTATCTTTTTTAATGAGTTTACCAATTACTTTTTTTATGTCTAGAGGATTTCATATGATAGTCAGCGATGCAACTATGTTCATTTTTATTTATGCCAGTTGTATGGCGGTATTTTATCTTCTTTATAGTGTAATGTGGAAAGACTGGGACGGAAATTCAAAAAAGATTTATATTTTCCATGGAATCGCTGTGCTAATGGCTTTCCTGATTGTGCTCCTGAATAATATATACCTTTCACTTTTAATTCAATTGTTATTATTTGCTTCGTTGGCCATTATAACCCTTGTTTCCTACATAAAATCAAAGAATAAAAAAAGAAAGCACAACCTTTATGTGATATATCTATTGTTATTCCTATTTTTAGTTATGAATGTAATTGGAATTCTTATACCGAATTTTTTCCAGACTTTCCATATAATTGTGTATTTAGCGTCCATAAGCATATTCCTGATTATTTTGTACAAGGTTCTTAGAAAAACAGGTTCTGATTAAGATGGTAAAAAGAAATAAATTAGAGATAATAAAAGATATTCTTATTATAATCAAAGAGAATAATACAATAAGACCAACTCCCTTATTAAGAAAAGCTAATATCTCATCTGACAGGTCAGTTGAATATTTTAACGAATTAATCAAAAAAAGATTTATAGAAGAGAAAATTGATAAGGACGGCAATAAATTTATTTCCTTGCGTGAAAAGGGGCTCAAATTCTTGGAAAAATATAAAACAATAATTGAGTTTATTGATGAATTTGAATTATAAATCAGTTATTTCTTCCGCATAGTTCATGGAAGTTGTGTCCATAATCTTTATTATCTGTTATTGTTTCCATAATTGATGGGAATATTTGATATTTTCAGAAAAAAGAAGGAAGAGCCTGTTGAAAAGATAACGTTTGATAAACTTGATTATTTTGTTGATAAGGAAACAAAGAGCCTTAATGAAAAATCTGAAAGTTTTATGGAAGAAATAAAAAAAGATGCTGGGCAGTTTTCTCTGAAGATAAAACAAAAAATACCCTCATTAAGACTGATAAACCTTGAAAACAGAAAAGAGCAGGAAAAGTTAAAAGCAGTTGTAATTGAAAATCTGCTTTTGTATGTGGGGCATTTGGAAAAACTCTTGGAGGAACTTAAGAAGATAGAAGACAAAGGCACTGAGGACTACATCAACGACTTACAGCTTGTATTCAATGATTTTAACAAAAAATCAAGAATAAGTTTTTGCAGAGCAACAATTTTGATAGGAAAAGAGATTGAAAAAGTCCGTGACATTATGAAAAATTTTATGAAAGTTCTTGATTATAAAATAAAATCAAGAGATATTTATGGGACTTTCAAAAAAGAAAAATTGATTGACAATCTCAGACTGGAGCTGAAAAAGCTTGAAGAAGCAAAAAACATCCAGAAACAAATAGAGGATTCTGTAAAAAACAGCCAAAATAAAATTTCAGCGCTTGAGCTTGAGAAACAATCTGCTGAAACAGACTATGAAAATTATGAAAAAAGCAATGTGCATGCAGAATTTCTCAATGAGCAGGAAAAAATAAAAAATGAAAATAATATTCTCGCTGAAGATATTTCAAGGTTGAAGCAGGAGCTTAATCTTAAACTCCTCTCCAAATATTTTCATAATGACAAGAAAAAGAATGAGTTATTACATAATTATTCTGAAAATTTTATAAATTCAATTAAGGATGACAACAACCTTAAAATAATCAGTATAGCAAAAGAGGCGAAGCAGAGTATTGATGAGCAGAAGATAAAAGAGCTGAGAGATAAAATCATGAATCAGAAAATGCTGGTTAAAGACAAGAAACTTGGGGAGTTTGAAAACAGAATAAATATTCTTGAGCAGGAAATTAACGAAGAGAAAAGAAATATTGAGGACGAAAACCATAAAAAACAAAAGTTTGAGAAGAAAGAGGAAGAAATTTTAATACACGTCAGGGAAGATGCAACAAAAATCTTTGGCAGAAGTGCTGTTGAATTTTAGAACGCCCGCACCGGGATTCGAACCCGGTTCGCAGCCGTGACAGGGCTGAATGTTAACCGTTGCACCATGCGAGCGTAAACATATGTAAGAAAAAATTTGGATTTAAAAAACTTTGCCCCTTTAATTTTTATCTTATCAATTTCGTTATATCGCTAAAAGCAAATGACTTAATATTCGGGCTTCCTGCACCGTCATATCTTGGATCGAAACTGGAAGTAAAAAGATTAACTTTGGTGTAATAGAAATCATCGAAATCGCCAATAAGTTGATATCTCCCGCTGTTAATTGTTAATTGCGGTTCACTGAAAGTTAAAGAGTCCACTAAAGATAAATCAGTTTTGGTAAGATGGTCATAACTTTTAACATAACCGCTGTCATCATACAAACAAGCGTTTGAAAGAATAAAATAATTTCTTACCTCCTTTCTTTTTTCACCATTCTCTATATAATGAAAAACAAATGTAGGATTAAATAAATTTTTTAGTGTATCACCTTCATTTGTTATGACTGTCCATCCTGAAAGAGTTGTAGAAAACAAACCCAGAACAAATAATAATCTTGAATATTTCATTCTTATCAGAGTGTAAATATCTTTAAAAACTTTGCTCTTAAGAATTAAAATTAATTTTCAACCCATTCAACGTTTTTGAATTTGTATTTTGTAGCTATCAAAATTAAATCTATAAGCCACCAAATACCAAATCCTCCGAGAGTTATCAGCTTTAAAATTCCTGTCCCGACTTTTCCCATTATAAATCTGTCAACACCTATCCAACCAAAAAAGATTGACATCAACAAAGCTATAAGCCAATTAACTTCCCTAACATTCCTTTTTTCCTCTTTTGTTTTTTTCTTTGCCATTTTTATAAAATCCCTCCACCCGGATTTCCAGAGACGGTTTCAAGTTATTGAAACCGAGCACAATCGGACCGGGGACCTCACGGGTTCTGTTACGAACACACGCCGATTTAACATGCAAAACAGCACGTAGCTACAGCCATGCGCTCTAACCGCTGAGCTATGGAGGGATAAGTTATAAAGAAAAACTATGTTTAAAAAATTATCTGAGAGAATTAATCCTCATTGTTTTCTTTCTGTATCTCTTCTTTATGTTCATAATAAAGAGAATTTGAAGTTTCTGTTTTTATGGCATCCTCGTGGGTCTTGAAAGTCAGTGTTGCCTGCGGTATCTTGAATTTTCCGACTATCTCTACTTTAGCATAAATTATGTATGATATCTCTCTTTCTTCCCTTGGAGACATTGTTCCTAATTCCCAAATCAGTAATCTATCTGAAACTTTTGTTGGATGTATTGAACCGTATTTCTCATAAATTTTTGCCATATGTGGCAATCTGTCCCTTAAAACTACGTTGCTTAATTCTCTACCTGTCCTATTTTTAATATGTAAATTTACTTTCAAAGCAAATTCGTCAACTTTCTTTTCTGTTGTTTCAACTTTTTTTACTGATTTTGCTATTATTGTTTTTTTCTTGGATAAATAAACTATAACTACCAAAGATATTATCAAAATTACAATTACTAATATAGGCAAGAGATAAGATGTTGTTATTTCTGTCTCAAATGTCTGACCTGGCTGTAAATTTCTCTCCCAAACCAAATAAGCATTCAAACCTTTCCATTGGACATAATCTGGTTTGTTTGTTGTGAATGTGACTAATTTAGATATCAAAAATCTTTTTTCTTCAATCTTGACCGGGGTTTGGACATTTCCAGAATTTAATCTTTTTATGTGTTTCTTTACTCCTAAAATCAAATTTTTTGTTGTATCCAGATTTTCTATATTTGATTTTGGCTCAACTATTGCTTCAACTTCTGTTTTGTATACGTCTTTTCCCTCGTTAAAAGTTAATGTCAATTCAATAAGATAAGTTCCACCTTCAACAACTTTTAATATATCTTTTGTCAAAGGAATATTGACTGTTTTTTCTTCTTGCCCGTGAACTTCCAATTCACCGCTTGATTTTACAATTGAAGAATCAATGTCATATTTGAACTTTCCAAAATCTGTGTTATAAGTATTTTTGAAATTAATAATCATTTCTGTGGAATCCAATGTTATTTTATCCGGAACAGATATTTTCATAATCTGCCTTAAAGGCATTATTTTTAATTCAAAAGTATCCTGAATTGAACCTGCTTTTTGTCCTTTAATATAATAACTGTAATATCTTGTTCCTGACTGCCTGTTCTTTGGAACAACATTAACTATAAATTGTTTAGAAGCACCGGAGTCTAAAAGCCATGGACCGGAAGGGTATAATTCCATATCAATCAAGGTAAAAATCTCAATATTATCTGTCTGGAGATAATTATTTTTAATAGTCATATCAAATTGAGCCTTGATTGGAACTTCTGCAGGTATAACATCGCTAATAGGGGTTTTTTCTACGTCAAAAAGCTCTGCTCTTGCAGAACTAAAAGCTAAAATAAAAATAAACGTTACAATCAAAAAAAACATTAATTCTTTTTTCATAATCAATATTAAAAAACACTATTATTTAAATATTTCTTTTGCTATCTGGAGATAATTTTAGCTATATTTCCAGTCAAATCTATCAGCAAAGATGGCTTTTTGTTCAATTTTCCGTCATCAATTATGATTAATTTTTTGAATTTTGGGGGCAAATTGCTTATTTCAGTTATCGGTTCCTGTCCAGTGATATTAACGCTGGTTGTCACAAAAGGTTTTTTTGATTTTTGTATTGTTTTTATGAATTCGTGGTCGGGAATTCTTACCCCGATTGTTGAAGAATGTTTGTTTACCTGCTCTGATACAGCTTTTTTTTTAAGTTCAAAAATGAAAGTAAATGGTCCCGGAAGCTTTTCTATATAACTTTTGAATTTTTTACTTACTTTGCAATTTTTGAGAATCCATTTTTTGTCCGGAACTATAACACTGAACGGTTTATCATCCCTTTTTTTTAATTTTCTTATTTTTGAGACTGAAGCATCATTAGTTGCATCACAACCAATACCATAAATTGTGTCCGTAGGATATATAAATATAGAACCTTCTCTTATTTTTTTTATTATTTCCTTCTCGTTTTCCAGAGCTTCCTTTAGTTTTATTATCATTCAGAAAAAAATAAACTAAACTTTATAAATACTTTTAAACTAAATATAATATTAAAATGTTCGACAAATTAAAGGATAAATTAAAGAAGTTTTTTACAAAAACAGAAGAAAAAGTAGATGAAATCATAGAAGAAAAACAGGAAGAGATTAAGGAAAAGTTTAAAGAAGAAAAGATTGACAAACGAGAGGGGAAGAAAAGATTGAAGGAAGAAAAAAAGAAGGAAAGGCGAGACGAAAAAGAAGAAGTCGTAGATGAGGGAGGGAAAGAAAAAAAAGGTTTTTTTGAAAAGCTTGTTTCTGTAAAATTGGACAATGATGATTTTGATGAAATTTTTGAAGAATTGGAAGTTATTTTATTGCAGAATAATATCGCTGTTAAAGTTATTGACGCTATAAGGGAAAATATGAAAAAAGATTTGGTTGGAATATCGATGAAAAGAAAGGAATTTAATAATAAAGTAAAAGAAAGTTTGAAGGAAGCTATGAAAAATTTATTGATGGAACCTTTTGATTTGATAGCACAAATTAAAAAAGAGATTAAAGAAAAGAAACCATACGTAATTGTTTTCTTTGGTATTAATGGCTCTGGAAAAACAACGACAATAGCAAAGATAGCAGATTTGCTCAAAAAAAATGATTTAAGCTGTATTATTTCCGCTTCTGATACATTCAGGGCTGCGGCAATACAGCAATTAGAACAGCACGGAGAGAATCTTGGTATTAAAGTTATAAAACATGATTATGGCGGTGATCCTGCAGCAGTTGCTTATGATGCTATAGAACATGCAAAAGCAAAAGAAATTGATGTTGTGCTTGTCGATACAGCTGGAAGAATGCATTCAAATGAAAATCTTATCAAAGAGATGGAAAAAATAATCAGAGTTAACAAGCCAGATTTGAAATTATTTGTTGCTGAGAGCATTACTGGAAATGATGCTGTGAACCAAGCTCAGATTTTCAATGATAAAGTTGGAATCGATGGTTCAGTTCTGACAAAAGCTGATGTCGACGAAAAAGGCGGAACTGCAGTAAGCATAATTTATGTCACAAAAAAACCAATTTTGTTTTTAGGTGTTGGACAAAAATATTCTGATTTGGAAAAATTCGATCCCAAAAAAGTTATAAAGGGATTGGGGTTGGAATAATTCTTAATTATGCGGGAGACAGGACTTTCGTACCTTTTCCCCATCCACGCTTTTTCGTTAACGTTTTTCTGGAAAAAGGTTATTCGAACCTGCGTAGGCACTAAGCCACGAGGGCCTAAACCTCGTCCGTTTGACCGCTCCGGCACTCCCGCATTTATGCTTAAATTAGGAGTAAGTGAATCTCGTAGAGATTTTAACGAACCCCTGCATATTTTATGAAAGAAAAAGGAATTTTTAAAGGTTAGGATTTAACAAAAACCAAATCGCATTTATTGTTTTTACAAAACGGGGTTGCTTTTTCATTTACTGAATCTTGAGAACATCTTCCTTCAATACATTTATCTTCATTGTATGGAACAAATTCCCAGACAAAAGCATATTTGGAACTTATTGCTGTCCTGCATCCAGAATCACAACTTACTCCGTAAATCGGAGGATATGTTCCAGTTGGATCACAAATTCCATGAGTTACGAGTTCACAATCAGAATTTTTTTGACATTCTTTTAAATTATAAATTGAATCAATAAAATCACTTCTTAAAAAATTAAAAAGAAATTCAACATCATTAAATCTGTAATAAAAAGAACCTTTAACTTTTATATAATTAGTCATTTTATTTGAACCTGACTTGAAGCAAACAAAATACCCGATTTCTTTATAATCATTAAAATAACAATCTCTTCCTTCAGAACTAAAAGAATCTATTGGGTTGAGATTTTTAAGTTCTTTTTGTAATTTTTCCAATTCGGATTTTTCTATTATCCTTATTTCATTAGATGTTTTATCTCCTCCTGATGAAGATATGCTTGAAAACTCGTTTATAGTATATTCTGCTATTTCCAAATTTTTCAATTTATCTTGAAATTCTTTTTGAATTTCTGTAGAACATCCGCTTATTAATAATAAAACTGCTAAAAGTAAAATTATAAACACTACCTTTTTCATAGGATAAGATGTGATTCTCCATTTAAAAATTTTGTTAAATTAAAAATAGATATCTCTAGCATAAACTCTAATAGAAGCCTGTATGATATACTTATTTAACAGTTGAAGGAGAGATGAATATTATCGTATCTCCTCTTATAAATGCTAGTCCCAAGTTTTTCTTTACTTCACCGTTGTCTAATTCTTTGGTGTTATCTAGCACAATATTAATATGTATATCAAAGGCTAAAAGAGTTCCACGAAGTTGGTTACCATTTTTTAAATAGACCAATATCTCTTTTCCTTTTGCTTGATTAAGCAAATCAAGTGGTCTCTCGATACCATTTACCATAGTAAGAACTAATTATCTGTCTTTTTAAATGTTTTGTTGGATTTGCCGAGGTATTTGAACCTAGGAATTTTTTTTCCATTAATCAAAACTTTTTCAGCAAAATTTTTTATGGATCTTATCCATATAGCATTTTTTCCAAATTTTTTAGAATTATACAATGCTTTGTAAACAATAAATTTTTCTAAAGTTTCACTATGGATTGCTGTTCCTAAAACTTCATAAAAATTCCCTTTAAAATGTCTGTAAATTCCTCTTTTAATTTTATCCATAATTTATCAATGCCGAGCATATATAAAAAGTTTTATAAAGCAACTTTTCTATCTTAATTTATAAATAAAATCATGTTGATTCAAAAGATTAAACAAGTTCTTTTGGGTTCGACGAGCCTTTTCTTTCTAAGAAAAGGATGGTCATGGCAAGAAAATATACCGGAGCAAAATTAAAGAAAGAAAAGAAGAAGAGAAAAGCTCAATTAAAAGGAAAACCGAGAGTTGTAAAACTCGGAAAAGAAAACAAAAAAGTTTTGAGAACACTTGGCGGTAATCCTAAAGAAGTTTTATTTGGTGCAGATAAAGCAAATGTTTTCGATCCAAAAACAAAAAAAACAAAATTAGTTGTTATTAAAAATGTAATTGAAGTTCCTTCAAACAGATTTCTAGCAAGAAGTAATGTCATTGTCAAAAGTGCTATAATCGATACAGAAATTGGAAAAGCGAGAGTAACAAACAGACCAAGCCAAGAAGGAAATATCCAGGCAGTTTTGATTGAATAATTAATTTTTCTTATTTCTTAAACAAGCTTTTACAAATCCTTCGAATAATGGTGAAGGTTTTAACAAAGTTGATTTGAATTCTGGATGTGCCTGAGTTGCAACAAAGAAAGGATGTTTTTCTTTTGGAAGTTCAATAAATTCCATAAGTTTGATATTATCCAATCTATGGTGATATCCTGAAAATATTAAACCATGTTTCTCTAAAGTTTCTGTATATTTTGGGTTTACCTCATATCTATGTCTATGTCTTTCCAAAATTGCAATATCATCTTTTTTCAGTTTTCCTAATCTAAATTTTTGTTCAGATTTTGCAATTGATTCTATTTCCGATTTATCTTTTTTTAATCTGCTTGAAGTTTTGTACAATTCATAAACTATAGAACCTTTTTTTAGTATTGCTGCATATTCCCCTAATCTCATGGTAGCTCCATAATTATTGTTTTTTAGAATTTCAATTTGTTCCGGCAGAACATCAATAACTGAATCTGGAATTTTTTTATTTATTTCTGTTGTGTGTGCTTTTAAATTACATATATTTCTCGAATATTCGACAACAGCCAACTGTAATCCGTAACATAAACCTAAGAATGGTATTTTATCTTTTCTTGCATATTCTATGGCTTTTATCTTCCCTTCAACTCCACTTGCACCAAAACCTCCGGGAATTAGTATTCCATCAAAATTGAAATTAAGAGATTTATTTTTTTCAAGTAACTTTGAATCAATCATTTCTATTTCAACACCTATATTAAATTTAGCGCTAGCATGTTTTAATGCTTCAATTATTGAAATATAAGAGTCAGCAATACTATATTTTCCTATATCAACATATTTTCCAACCATTGCAATTTTAATTTTATTTTTTGGTTTTTCAATATTGTTAACTGCTTTAATCCAAAATTTCCTTTCCGGTTTTTTTAATGGTTTTAGATTTAATTTTTCCAGGATTTTTTTTCCCAAGTCCTCTTTTTCAAAATTCAGGGGAACGCGATAAATTGTTTTTATATCCGGTGCTGAGATAACATTTTCAGTGGGTATGTTGGCGTAAACTTCTATTTTCTTTTTTCTTGGCTCATCTAATTCTTCTCTTCCACGGCAGATTATAAAATCCGGATAAATTCCATTTTGACTTAACAATCTTACTGATTGCTGTGTTGGCTTTGTTTTCATTTCTCCAACATTCTGTAATACTGGAAGGTAAGTAACTAAAACATAAGTTACACTATCCTTACCAAAAGTTTTTTCCAGAGATTTCATTGCAAATAAATAAGGTATATTTTCAAAATCTCCTATAGTTCCTCCGAGTTCTATAACAACAATGTCAGCATCTTCTTTATCGGCAACAAGATTAATTCTTCTGATTATTTCCTCGGGAACATGGGGAATAAATTGGACTGTTTTTCCCAGATATTCTCCCGCTCTTTCCTTTTTTATAATAGTTTTGTAGACTTTTCCTGTTGTTATATTATTGTCTTTTGAAATTTTTTTGTTGAGAAATCTTTCATAGTTTCCTAGGTCCTGGTCAATTTCACCGCCGTCATAAGTTACAAAAACTTCGCCGTGTTCTGTTGGTCGTAAAGTCCCTGCATCATAATTAATATAAGGATCTATTTTTACAGTTGAGATTTTAAAACCATAATCCTGCAATATTTTTCCAATAGAGGCGGTTGTTATCCCTTTTCCAACACCGGACATTACTCCTCCGGCAACTAAAATAAATTTCCTCTCTTTTTTCATTTCTTTTAATTAAAAAAGAACTGCTTAAAAAGCTTTATTGTAATGGAAAAGATATTATTTTAGAAAATTTAATTTATTTTATCAGTTTTTTTAGTGTGTCCATAACTGTTTTTCCGTCAGCTTTGCCTTTCAGTTCCTTCATAATCATGCCCATCAAAGCATTAAATGGGATATCTTTGTTTTCCTCAATTAATTTTTTGATTATTTTTTCTATTTCTTTATCATCAAACGTTTTGTATTCATCTAAATCAAGTTTCTCACCTTTTGATAATTTTTCAAATATTTCAACAACATGATTTTTTGATATCTCGCCTTTATCAAGCTTTTCAAAAACTTTTATGAAATCTTCTTCATTAATATCATATTTTATAAGATTTTCTGCGATAAATGCAGGTTTTACATTTTCCATTTTAAGTTTTTCAAGAATTTTTAAATTTCCGCTGTCAATCAAAGCCTTGGCCAAATCCTTGCTTAGAGAATATTTTTTACTAATTTCTTCCGGCTCGATAATTTTTGGAAGATTTTTATTTATTTTTTCAATCAAAGATTTGTCAATTTTTAACAATGGCAAATCTGTCTCAGGATACATTCTTGCTTTGCCCGGCATCGGTCTTAAGTATGAAGTTGTTCCATCTGCTTCAGCTTTCCTTACATGTGCTTCAACTTCCTTTTTCAAATTTAATTCATTTTTTTGTCTTTCAGCTTCGAAATTTATTGTTTTTACAATTAATGTTGGTTCCTGAACACCTTTTATTTCTACTCTCGGGTAATTTTCTATGTTAAAATTAACATCCTGCCTTATTGTTCCGATTCCTCTCTTAACATTGCAAAGCCTCAAGATTTTTCCTATGTAGAGAGCAACTTCTTTTGCCTGTTCTGGATTATTCATTGATGGAGAAGTTGCAATTTCAACCAAAGGAATTCCAAGCCTGTCAAGCCTGTAAACAGAAACATTATTTTCCTTTTTTATAATTCTCGCTGCATCTTCTTCCAGACAAATAGAATCAATTTTTACTTTTCCGTATTTGGTTTCAACAAAACCATCTTTCGCAATCAAAATTGTTCTTTGAAATCCGCTTACGTTTGAACCATCAATAACTGTTTTTCTCATAATTTGCGTAACTGGAAAAATTTTGCAATTTAGAAGCAATGCAATTTTCAAAACTTCATTCAAAGCATCCTGATTAATTTCCAGAGGAGGTTGTTCATCTAATTCCACAAGACAAGTTGTGTCATTATAACCTTCATAGACAAAATCCTTTTCCTTTGATGCTTCATAATTAACTGCCTTGTCAAACTCAGAAGTTTCGCCCCTTACTGCATACAATTTTCTTTTAATTTTAAAGTCAGGTTCATCTTTTCTTAATTCAGAAGGGCATCTGCAAAATAATTTTCCAGTATTTAACTGCTGATGTATTTCAAATCCAATTTTCATAACCATTTTAGTATAAGAATGTTTTTTCTTGCAATCTGTCATTAAATTCATGCTGATAATTATGAAGCATATATTGTTTAATCTTTTCTTTTTCATTTACATTTGCAAGAACATGCATTAATTTCACATAAGCAACTTCAGATAACATATCTTTTAGATAAATAACCCCTGCTTTTTCCAGTTCTCTAGCTACAGAATAAACGTTGCTGTTAACTTCTCCGTAGACACATTGTGTTGTGAAACAAACGGGAATTTTTTTTGTTAATTCTTTTAATTTCTCAAGAAAAGAATATTTTCCTCCAATATTAATCTGACCCAAACCTAATGATTCTACAACAACACCTTTATAATTTTTTGAGACAAAATCAAGAATTTTTGGATTTAAATTTGGGGTATATTTTAATAACAAAATTTTTTCCTCAATTTTGTCATTGAGTTTTGGCTCTTTTCCTGATTTTTTGTTGTAATCATCTTTCAGAAATTTTAGTTTTAAATCTTTGTTTATTAAAGTTACAGGTAAATCATTAATCGGTCTGAATGCATCTCTCCTCGTTGAATGCAGCTTTCTAACTTTTGTTCCATAAATTGCAAAGCAATTTTCATCGTCGGTTTTTTCATGTCCGACAACAAGAACTTCAGCAACATCTGTCAATGCCATAATGCAAGCTGATTTAAAATTAAAGAATGCATCTGATGATGCTCTGTCAACAGATCTTTGTGAATAAGTAAAAATAACTGGTTTGTTAACTTCCAGCATAAACGATATCATAGCTGAAGTGTAGTGTAAAGTGTCGGTTCCATGTGCCACAACAACACCCTGAATTTCCTTGTCTTTTAACATCTCATAAATTTCTTTAGCTAAAATTTTCCAGTGTTCTGCTGTTATGTTTGAACTGTCAATATTAAATGGAATTGAAATTTTTTTAATCTCAACAATTTCATTTAAACCGGGAATATTTTCTATTAACTCAGAAGGATTTTTTATCGGAGTTACAGCTCCGGTTTTGTAATCAACTTTGCTTGAAATTGTTCCCCCGGTCAAGATAACACCAATTCTACCTAAATTTTTCTTTGTTTCGGTTTTAACAACTGAAGTTGATCCAATATTTTGCTGATGTCCGACAACTTTCTTCTCTTTTATATCCTCTTTTTTAATTCCAATATTATAGCCGTCAGAACGTTTGATTAAAACAACATTTTTATCATGACTTTCTAAAATAATTCCTTCTTCAACAGAACCATCTTTAAGTTTAAACTCATAGATTTCAGTTGAATCTGACTCTTTTTTTGGCATTGATAAGAAAAGATTGAAGAATATTTAAAGTTTAAGGTTTATTGCTTCTGCAATTTCAACATTTCTTTTTCCTGTTTTCTTGTTTCTGCTGTTTTTTCATCTACGACTTCTTCTTTTTCTGTCTTGCCTTCCCTCATTTCCTGCATGCCTTCTTTTGCTTTCTGCATAAAGCTTTTCTTTGATTCTTTTTTCTTAAATGCCTCTGTTTTTCTTTTTTCTTCAAGGATCGCTTTTTTCGGCAATTCAAGAACTTCTATTTTTACAAAACCATCAGAATCTTTTGTTGTTTTAACTTTAATATGATGTGGAACATTTTTTATTCCGTGTTTCCAGATTTCCTCATTAACCCATTTGGAAACTTTTACTTTTTCCTCATCAGTTTTCATATGTCTTGCTATGAATTTTCTCAGCGCATAAACAGCTTTTTTGGCTCTTCTGTATCTTGGAACTTTCAACCACGCTTTCCTTAAAGGAACATTATAAACTCTTTCAAGAACAGTTTTAATTTCTTTTTTAGATTTTTTTTCGGTAGCTGATTTTTCCTTGACTTTTTCTTTTGCTTTTTCTGCTTTCTCAGTTAAGTTTTTAGTATCTTTTTTAATTTCACTTTCTAATTTTTCTTCCTTTCCCTTATTTTCTTTTTTTTCTTCTGCCATGTTAGTATCTAAATTTTCTTACTTTTCTGTGTCTTACTGTCTTGTTTATTTTTCCAGATGTTCTCGTTAATTCTCTTTTAGCATATTTTCCTTGTTTGATGTCTAATTTTGTCCTTCTCCATGAACGTTTAGTTGAGGTAAAAGCTGCTGGATGGGATTTTTTACCTTTCCCTTTTGCTTTCAAAACTACCCAAAAAGGAGCCCATCTGGTCTGGGTATTTGCCTTGCTTAATCTTGCTTTCAAATATGGTTTTTTGTGTCTTCCCATTTTAATTATTTTCTTTGATTAAACTTTCTTCTCGAGAAAGTTTATTGGCGACAGAATCAATAAATTCTTTGCCTTTTTTTGTTAATTTTCTTCCAAATTCCTTTTCTTTTACAAGAACAGTTAATCCTGATTTATCAAAACCCTGCAAAATTGTCCTGATTATTTTTCCTGAGGCTTTCACAAATTTTTCCGGTCTGTGCCCTCTGTCTTTTCTTGTCCCGTATTTTGTCCTTAATTTGCCTACTCCGACTTTACCCTTAATATAAATTTGCCTTAAAATTGAAGCTGCCCTGAAATACCACCATTCGGAATTGTCCGGAACTCTTTCTTTTCCGTGAGATGTCTTGACAAAATAAGCCCATTCAGGCATTTTTAATTCAGGAATTTTTTGTATTTCAGAGGCTAAAGCTACTACTAATTTATCTGATTCTACATCATAAACTACGCTTAACTTTACCATGAATAAAGATAGAGAAATATGCTTTTTAAAGGTTTCTTTGATTAAACTTTCTTTTTAAGAAAGTTTATTTTAAAGGTTTTTCTTGATATGAATAAGATATTTATACAAGGAGTTTTTAATCCTTTTATGTTAAAAGCAATTATATTTGATTTTGACGGAACTGTTGCTGATACAGAAGAAATATTGTTTAATGGAATTAAGAAAATTGCACAGATGTATGGACTTAAAGATATAAATTTAAATGATTTTAAAAATAAAAGTGCTAAACAGATCATCCAAAAAGACTATAAAATAAAATTTTATCAGCTTAGAAGATTCATGAAAGAAGTTGGCAAAGAGATAAATGATAGGATGCTTAAAGCCAGATTATTCAAAGGGATGAAAGAAGTTTGCGAGAAATTATCCAAGAAATATATTGTTGGATTTGTTACAAGCAACAAAGAAGAAAGAGTTAAACATATTCTGGAAAATGCCGGCATCAAGAAAATTGATTTTGTATTCTCGGAAAAATCCTGTCTCGGAAAAAACAAATCAATAAAAAAGGCAATTAAAAAATTTAGATTAAAAAAAGAAGAAGTAATTTATGTTGGGGATGAAGTCAGGGATATTGAAGCAGCAAGAAAAGCCGGGGTAAAAATAATTGCTGTAAGTTATGGTTTTAATACAAAAGAAATTTTAATCAAAAATAGACCGGATTTTTTAGCTGAAAAACCAGAAGATATTTTGAGGATTTTATGATTTTATGCTTCTTCTATGTTTTCTTATGGCAATCGTAAAACCCACAACTCTGATAACAATTTCTTTTTTCAGTTTTTGCTGGAGATAATTCTTTATTTTTTCCTTCATTTTTTCGAGTTCTTCTTTGTTTCTGCAGCATGACTTTAAAACAGAAATCTTTACCATTTCCCGAGTGTTAAATGAAAAAGCAAGCATCTCTAAAAATTTTTCATTTAAACCGTTTTTTCCCAACTGAAAAACCACCAGACCTTTATCAGACATTTTTAATTTCAAAACCTCCTGCAGGAATTATCTGCATTATTTTTTCTCTTGAAAGATTAATATTATTTTCCTCTAAAATCTTTTTTATTTTTTCAGCTGCTTTTTCCTTTTCAAGATTTCCCGGAGAAAGTTTCAAAAAAACTTTTTCGAGGCAATTTCTCGGCAAAGCCTTGACTTCATTGTTCTGCAAACCAATAAACAGTTCCAGATTTACAGTCAATATTTTTTCATGGTCTTTTACATGAAACGTTCCTTCTTTTACCCCCGGCAATTTAAAAACATTTTCAGCTTTAAAAACAGAAACTTTTGATTGCCTTCTCTTAGATTTCCATTGCTGTGAAAAACAGGCACAAATCTGGGCTGTTTCTTTTATATCCTCGGAAGAAGCTTTTTCCTGAATAATACAAAAAGGGCTTCCCGGACTTTCTGTATGCAAAACAATCTGTCCATTTTTCTTTGTTTTCATTAATTTTTCGTTGCTTTCTGAACTTTTTCCGAATAAAACCAAGTTTCCAGACGATGTATAAAATGAGCGGAATTTTGATTTTTGCATAAATACTTCAAGAATGCAAGCTTTTTATTTTTGATGGTTAAATTTAAATATAATTTTTTACTTGGCTTAGCATAAAGAAAGAGGTAATATGGCAAAAAAAGAAAAGAAAACTTCTCTTACAGAAATATCTGTAGAAGATTTGCCGGAGATAAAATTTACACCAGCACCGGCTTTAAAGAAGTTTGAGAACAAACAGCAGATAAATGTAAGATATGCTTTAATAGAACCTTTTGTTTCAGTCCATATTTACTGGAATCAGCAAATTGGAGAATTAGTTTATGAGATAGAAGAACCGTTACTTACAAAAGAAGAATATGAGGTTATGAAAAGACTCGAATCAAGCATTACTGAATTGTTAAATGTCAATATGCTGAAAGACAAGGAAGAAAAGGCAATTGTTGAATATCTGCATAAAACTGCAAAATTGTTGGTATCTGAACTGGGATTAAAGATAAATCTTGAAACTTACAGAAGAATTTTTTATTATTTGTGGAGAGATTTTATAGGCATGAATGAAATCGAGCCGTTGTTAAAAGATTTTTTTATTGAAGATATAGAATGCAATGGTTTTAACAGTCCTGTTTATATAGTTCACAGGGTTTACAGAAATTTAAGGACAAATTTAGTTTACAAAGATGTTAAATATCTGGCGAGTTTTGTAGAGAAATTGGCTCAGAGAGCTGGACGGTATATTTCCTACGCAACACCTATTTTAGACGGAACTTTGCCGGATGGTTCAAGGGTTAATGCCACCTACAGCACCGATGTTACATCAAAAGGACCGACATTTACAATAAGAAAATTCACAAGAGTTCCATGGACTCCGCCGCAATTACTTGCTTTCAATACTTTAAGCCCGGAGATGCTGGCTTATTTTTGGTTGTTGATACAATACAAATCAAATATTTTAATTACCGGAGGAACTGGTTCTGGAAAAACAACTTTCCTGAATGCCATCGCATTTTTTATACCTCCAGAAGCAAGGGTTGTTTCAATTGAAGACACAAGAGAGTTAAGTTTACCCAGAGAAAATTGGCTTCCTTCTGTTTCAAGAACTGGTGTAGGAACAGCTGGCGCAGGAGAAGTTGATTTATTTTCATTGTTAAGGGCATCGTTCAGGCAGAATCCAGATTATGTTATTGTTGGAGAAGTCAGAGGAAAAGAAGCATCTGTTCTTTTTCAGGGAATGGCCTCCGGACATCCATCACTAAGCACATTCCATGCAGATTCTGTTGATACTGTTATAAACAGACTGCAAACACCGCCAATAAACTTAAGTCCAACATTGATAAATATTTTAGATGCTGTTGTAGTTGCAACTCATGCTACAGTAAAAAACCAAGAAACAAGAAAAATAAGGGAGGTTGTTGAAATTTTAAATTTCACACCACAGGGAGGAGTAACAGTTAATATCCCATTCAAATGGAATCCGCAAAACGATGTTTTTTATTTTAAAATGCAGAGCAGAGTTTTTGAAAAAATAATGCAGAGATATGGTTTGTCCCAGCAGAAATTAATATCTGAATTTCAGGCAAGGACGAGGATAATGCAGGAATTGGCCAAAAGAAAGATTTTTGATTTTAATATTGTCCAGAGAATTGTTAATGATTATTACAAAAATCCGCAGTTAGTTTTGCAAAAATTGGGAATAATAAAATGAAACCAAAAAATTCAGAGAATTTTTGGTCTAGAAAATTTGATAATTTTCTTGGAACTGAAAGTTTTAATTTTGGAAGAAAGGACGAAGGAGTTTCGACAAAATGATAGATGAAAGAAATTTAATTGTTTTGTCAAATCTTCTCAACAGATTAATATTAGAAGCAAAAAAATTAGAGCAGATTATTCCAAAAAATAATTTTGGACATACAGAATACCAAAAAAAAATAATTTTGAATATAAATTCTGATGTTAAAAAAATTCTGAATAAAATAAAAGAGAAAGATTAAAATGATAGAAGAGTTGAAAAATAATCTTGAACAGCAATCGAAAATAATAAAGGAATTGCAAAAATTAGTAACTTATGTAAAAACAAATAAAGATGAGGAACAAAAGAAATTTTTTAATGAATCTGCCAACGGGCTAATTGACAAGTTGATAATTCTGAATAATTCTATTCCCTTGACATTGGAAAATTTAGGGAAGGAAAATTTTAATGTAAAAACAACAAAATTAAAGGGCGATGTAAAAACCTATACTAATGAAACTGCATCTGACAATTATAAATCTTCGATTGTCAACAGAGTTGTTACATCCTCAAAATCTTTAAGTTTAAGCGACAAGGATAAAAGCCAATTCAGGAAAGATTTGGGTTTGGAAGATGTAAACATAAAAAAATTTGGTTATGAGGAAAAAGAGAAAAAAATTAAAGACGAAGGAATATTTAAACAGCCCGGAAATTTTGTAAAAACGGCAAATAAGTTTTTTGGAAATATCGGAGAGAAAATAGCCAAATCGCCTTCCTCGGAAAATTTAAGGATTGGTTTGAGGAAAGCTAACTTGCCTTATTTGGTTTCAAGTTACGTTTCTTCAGTTTTGCTTATAGTGCTGATAGCTTTCATAGTAAGTTTAATTTTAGGAATTTTTTTCTCTGTGTTTAAAGTTTCTCTTGCTGGAGTTGAAAGTTTGATTCCTATACAATTAAGTCTTCTTCCTATAGAAAGTATTTTACCAAGATTGGGCTTAGCTTTTTTGATTAGTATTGTAATATCTGCATTATTCTTAATTATAGGTTTTACATATCCAAAATCAAGAGCCAAAGGAATTCAAAGAAGATTAAGCAATGAAATTGCTTTTGCAGTTATGCACATGGCTGCAATTTCTTCATCTGGAATAGAACCAACAAAAATTTTCACAATTATCTCGAATACAAAAGAATATCCCTTGTTTTCAAACGAAGCAAAAAAAATAACGCATCAAATTAATTTGTATGGTTACGATTTAGTTACTGCGTTAAAAAACGTTTCAAAAACAAGCCCGAGTGATGCTATGATTGAATTATTTAACGGGATTGCCACCACAATAAATTCTGGAGGAAGTTTAAACAGTTATCTGAATGAAAAAGCGCGGGATTTTTTAAATGATTATAAACTTTTAAGGCAGAAATATATCAGCACATCAGCAACATATGCGGATGTTTACACCGGTCTGTTGATTGCAGCACCATTAATATTTATGTTGATGCTGGTTTTGGTTAATGTTATAGGAGTTTCAATTGGCGGTTTGACAGCATCGACAATTGCAATTATAGGTATAAGCGCTATTGTTTTGCTAAATATCGGATTCATAATATTTTTACAGGTAAGCCAGCCAGATATTTAAAATGAAAATGAAAAATAAAAATTGGATTGGAGTATTGATTGGATTAGCATTAATCATAATAGATTTTTTTGTTTTTAGAAAAAGTAATTTATTTTTCTTTTTACTTGGTTTGGCGGTAGTAATAATTGTTCTTCCTTTTATCGCAAACTTTTTGATTGAAGCCGGAAGGGCAAAGGAAAAAGAGGAAAAGTTTCTTGAATTTGCAAGAAATCTGGTTGAAAGTGTAAATGCCGGAACTCCGATATCAAAAAGCATTATTAACGTTGCTGACAAGGATTATGGCTCCTTATCGCTGCATATCAAAAAATTAGCAAACCAGATTAATTTAGGTATACCAGTCAGAAAAGCTCTTGAAATTTTCGCCAGAGATACTAAAAACAAAGTAATAGCGCGTTCAGTTGATTTGATAGGGGAGGCGGAACAATCCGGCGGAGAAATAGGAACAATTATCGAAGCTGTAGCCAAATCTGTAAGGGAAATTGAGGACATAAAAAAAGAGAGAAAAAGCGGAATGTTTAATATGGTTGTCCAAGGTTATATAATATTTTTTATTTTTATCATAATAATGCTTGTTGTTCAGTATAAATTTATTCCATTGATGATGGAAACATTAAAGGGATTGTCTGGAAGCCAGATTTCAATGTTTTCAAAAGTTGCAACTGAATCCATATCCACAGATACATTAAATATTTTATTTTTAGTGTTGTTGATTGTCCAAGGTCTATTCACTGGTTTAGTAATTGGCAAATTAGCAGAAGGAAAAATAAAATCCGGGATAAAACATTCCTTGATTATGATTGCTTTGGCTTATTTAATCACAACCGGAATTAAGGCTTTATTGTGACTTTTAAGGAATAACTAACCGTAAGATTTAAAAAGAGTGCAAATTATATTTTATTATGGTGAGGACTAAGGGTTTAGTCATAACTGCACTGGCACTTTTTTCTATAGGGGGATTAATCTTTGCCAAAAATAATTCTGACAAGGAAAATATGGAAATCCAAGAGATTGAAACATCTGTGATGCCAGACTCAACTTTTAGATACCTAATAGAACCAATAGAGACAACACCCGAAGGAACTGTTTTTTTGAGAGTTCCAGAGCAATTCAAAAAAGAGGCGATAGAGGTAAGGGTAAAAAAGCACGACTTTATTAAATACGGTCCAGGTGAAGGAAATATTTACACATTAACACTGCCGGTTCTGGCTTCAAAAGGTTTTCCAGTGGACACTGTGATTCCGTTGCCGATTGGCCAGGCAGGTCCCTGCGATAGAAAAAATTTTTTCTCCATACAGAAAGATAACTTCATTAAGGAATATAGATGACATTATAGATTTTGAATCAAGAGATGTTCAGAAAATTTTATTGAATCAAGATTTAAAACTTTATACAACAGACCCTGCCGGCCTTTTATTAAAAATTTATTATGAACTTGGGGAAATGAGTCCCATGGACGGTTCATTCATAGCACCCCTTGTATTAGACTTATCTTTGCAGGAAACATTCAAAAATAGTCAACCTTCCGGTGCAACTTTTTCTAGAGATGATGCATCCCGTTTGTTGGAATATCCAAACAGTGCGGTCAGCGCAACAAATTACATAACAAGTATTGTTGCCGGAGACAGGACACTTTGCTCTTTTTCATGCACGCCGAAGCAAAAAAATAACATTCCGGACACTAATATAACCGTCAAAGTTGATTCTTCTGATTTTTACAGGAAAAAATTTGTTGCAGAAAGTTTGAAGACAGCAGAGCTTGAGAAACAGATTCATCAGCAACAGGCAGAAATTATCCCCGAGGTTTACGCTCCAAGAGATGTTGCCAGGCTTTATGTAAACACTGCAAATGACACAATACAGATGAAACCAAACTTTGAATGGAGCAATACTGATTTTTTGGGATTTTTTAATAAAAATTCAGAGGCTAAATCAATAAATTATAAAATTTTATTTTGCCTTGATGTAAGGGTTGATTCTTTGAGGTTTGATGCCGCTCAAAATAAGACGGTTCATAAGTATTACCCTGTAGCGAATTATACAATGGAAATAGTTAACAATAGTGACGATACTACAAAAGTGAAAACAGATGTTTGGGGAAGAGCTTATGTTTTTATTGATAATTTTAAAAATATAAAATCCATGAAATTCGGAAAGGGAAATGACATTGGTGATTACGCTTCTTTTGGAATAATAGAAAACAGAATAAACCAGGGAAAATACAAACTTCCTTGCCCTGGAATCTTTGACTTGATGCTTCAGCATCCATCTTACAGCTCTGCACCTATCCCCGAAGGTTATGCTCGGACCTGGATTTTTAAGTACAATAACACTGATGATGCTTATAAAATATATTGGAAGTGGAATCAAAATTTAGCTGAAGTTATACAGTTTTTTGACTGTGTTCCGGCCAGCTTAGAGAATTTTCCAAAAGGCGAGCTTGCCGAAATGATAAGAAAGAATAGTGCTTATTCGGTCGATTATAACGGAACAGCGATTCATTCTGACTCATTGAAATCTGGACAATATTATTTTGCTCCTTTTGTTGTTGAAATACCTGCAAGAAGATAATTATTTTCCGAATTTTTGCTTTGCGTAATATTTTTTTATGTTTTCCAAAGATTCTACATCGTCTAATCCCTTATCTTCCCTTAATCTTATAACTCTAGGAAAACGCAAAGCATAACCTGATTCGTAATTTGAAGATTTTTGAATTTCTTGGTACACAACCTCTACAATAATTTTTGGTTTTACTTTGATTTCTTTCCCTTTTTCTTCTGTGACTAATGGTTTCAATAATTTTGTTAATTGTTCAAAAGAAACACCTCCCCCTGATTTTTCCTTTACACCTGTTCCGACTTTTCCTATTTCCAGAAATTTATCTTCTGAACGGCATGACAAAGTAAAAGAAGACAACCAACCAAATCTTTTACCAGTTCCGTATTCAGCTCCGGTGATAACCAAATCAAATGAATTTGCTGATGGTTTTAATTTTAACATATAGCCAACCCTAGCACCCGGCTTGTATTCTGATTTCAGATTTTTTACCATTAAACCCTCCATGCCTATTTTTAATGCATCCTTGTAAAATTTCTCTGCTTCTTTTTCATCAGAAGTTACTAATTTTCTTGCTTTGACTAACTTCCATCTCTCGTCTTTTATTATTTTTGTCAGGAAATTTGATCTTTTCTCAAATGGTTCATTGATAAAAGTTTTTCCTTCATAATAAATAATATCAAAAACATTAACCTCAACTGGAAATTCTTTTTGTGTTTTCTCAATATCATATTTTCTTTTAATTCTTTGGCTTACTGTCTGGAATGGCAAAAAGATTTTTGTTTTTGGATTGAAACCTACAGCTTCGCTGTCTAAAATAAATTCCTTTCCTTTAACGTGTTTTTTTACAGCCTCAACA
>Ga0210031_1000231_pt1 | contig 31301 bp, 29 predicted proteins | sample CryGeyCG2014_080_FD_185455 | JGI IMG/M metagenome (GOLD analysis project Ga0210031, IMG submission 185455) | Groundwater microbial communities from aquifer - Crystal Geyser CG03_land_8/20/14_0.80 (SPAdes) (version 2) | ecosystem: Environmental > Aquatic > Deep subsurface > Groundwater | place... | reverse complement strand
ACAGATGAACAACAGATGAACACAAACAAGAATGTATTAAGAATGATAAAGAAAAGAACCCTGCTGATTTTTCCAATTTTCTGAAAAGATATTCTGATGAAAATCTGATTCAGAAAGTCTTTGATGCGATCAAGTCAACCAGGAAATCTGGAAAGGTGTCTGACTCCATCCTGATTGCTCAACTTCAGAAATGGGAAAGATATCCTGTCGAACAGGTTGAGTCTGGCATCATGGTCTATCTGGAAAAGGGTTATGCCGACCAAGGCAAGCGCGAAGCCTACCTTCTGGGGATCATCCGAAACAGTCGGGGCCAGATTCAGAAACCCGTCACCCGGGAAAGCACCGGATCAGCGTTGTTGGATAGCCAGTATGCAGTCCGCGATTGAATATATTCAAGAAAAGGGTTTTGAGCACCGGGTTCAATCCAGGCAGGCGGTTTTGAAGGTGTGCCCGTTTTGCGGGGATGAGAATTATCACTTTTACGTTGATCAGAACGAGGGGCCGTTCTTTTGCCACAAATGCAACAAGAAAGGGAATCTTATCACCTTGAAAAAACATTTCGGCGATAATCCCGGCAATGGCAAACAAGAGGAAACCATCCTACCCGCTTTCCAGAAACCAAAACCAAAGGCGCCCAACCCGGGATTTGCCGAAAAATATCACCAGGCGCTTTTAAAACAACCAGAGACGTTGAAATATTTGCATGACAGGGGAATCAATCAAGACTCAATCGATCGTTTTAAGATCGGATTCTATCAAAAGAACGGAACCAGCTTTATCTCAATCCCCCATTTCCAGAACGGGCAGCTCCAAAATATCAAATTCAGATCCCTGCCGCCAGCCGAAAAAACTTTTCGGCGGATACCCGATTGTAAATCCATTTTGTTCAATACCGATGCCGTTAAAAAATATTCGGATTCAATCATCATCACCGAGGGGGAGCTTGACGCCATTACCCTGATTCAGGCCGGTCTTGAAAATGTTGTTTCAGGAACCACAGGGGCGGGGTCATTTGGTCCCGATTGGATTGGCTTATTAAAGCCTGTCAAAAAGATATATCTTGCGTATGACGCGGACGCAGCGGGCCAGGATGGGGCAAGGTCATTAGCAAAGCGTTTGGGTTATAACCGGACATTCAATATTGAATTGCCACCTGGTCAGGACGTTAACGACTTCTTTCAATCAAACGGGGTTGATGAATTCAAAGAATTATTCCACCAAGCGAAGCCGTTTGACCTCCCCGGGGTTTATTCCATCAACAGAGCCATTGAATTCCTAATCACGGAAAAGCAACGGTTGAAAGGCAATGACGCGGGGATTAAGACGCCATGGCCAAAAGTAGATCAATTAATTAAAAATTTCGGGCCGGGGGACCTGATTATTTTATCCGCACCGCCAAAAACAGGAAAGACAACCTTTGCCTTAAATATCGCCACAGACGCGGCAATGGATGGAAACGCCATTCTTTTTTATTGCCTTGAGATGAGGGCGGAACGGCTTGCCTTGAAGGTCCTGCAGAGTACCCACAGGAAAGAACAGTTCACGGTTCAGGAAATAGAGAAAATCCGGAAAGACTTTGAAGGCTTCCCGCTGTATTTCGGGCATTCCTTCAAAAAGCAAAAGTTTGACGATATCGTTGACGCAATCCGGGAAGCGATCAAGCGCTATGATTTGAAACTGGTCGTTTTTGACAACCTTCATTTTTTAATTCGGTCCATCTCAAATGTAAATGAAGAATTGGGCCAGGCCGTCCAAGCCTTCAAGCTTCTTGCCGAGGAAATGGAAATCCCGATTATTGCCATTGCGCAGTCCAGGAAACGGGAGACCGGCGGCAAAGATGAGATTATGCGGGCGGACGATATCAAGTATTCAAATGCGGTCCATGCCGATTGCGACATGATGATCATCATGCACAGGGCGCGGGTTGCCAGCAAGCCAGAGGACATTGACAAGGATAATTTCACCGGGAAAACGGAATCCCTTGACCCGATTACATTGATCCGGATTGAAGCCCACCGGTACGGGGCAGGCGGGGAAACGCTTCTGTATTATCACGGGGAATATTCAAAATTTGACGAGATGAAGAGGAAGGGCCGATAAATGAACAATTTGAACAGCAGAGTCGCCGAAGAATGGAAGACCTGGAAGGCTGACGAAAAAAAACGCGTGAAAGAATCCCGAAAACGTCAATGGATTGAGCTTTGCCTGGATAATTGTGGAATTCCAAAACGATTCATAGATTGTTCGTTTGAAAAGTTTAAGGCGGACAAAGAATCCGCGAAGGCTTTAAAAATTGCCGAACGGTATACCGAATCGTTTTCGGAAAGAAGGGATGTCGGCGCATCACTTATTTTTTGCGGAAAACCCGGTACCGGTAAAACCCACCTGGCATGCGCGATAGTCCTTAGCTTGATAAAATCCGGTATCTCATCAGCGGTTTACACGACTATTTTTAAGGCTATTCAGGCCGTTAAAGACACCTACCGAAGCCATGAGCGATCAGAGAACGATGTTATAAAAGAATTTGTTTCCCCTGGCCTTCTCGTGGTTGACGAGGTGGGCGTTCAGTATGGCTCAGATGCCGAAAAAATGATCTTTTATCAGATCCTGAACGGCAGATATGAAGACGTTAAGCCGACAATTCTTATATCCAACCTGACCGCAGCAGAGCTTACGGAATTTATCGGAGATCGCTGTATGGACCGGATGAAAGAGGGCGGCGGTATTGTCGTGCCGTTCACCTGGAAGAGCTATCGGAAATAAGGGGGGCTATATGGAAGAACTATCTGATCCCGTGCCCATAAGCCCATAACAGCCAAGAAAGGAGAAAAATGAAAACAAACGTTGAAGATGCGTCAAGAACCGGACGCGGGGTCACCATTGGCAGGCGGCAGCTTCCGGAACCCACCGAAACCGAAATCACCAAGTCTATCCGGCAGTTTCTCAAAATCATGGGCGTCTTCTGCTGGAAACAATGGCAGGGGCCTATGAGCCAACCCAAGGGTGTGGCCGATATCCTGGGCATCTATCAGGGCCGGTTCCTGGCTATCGAGGTTAAGAGGCGCCTGGGCAAGCTGTCGCCTGAGCAGGCTAAGTTTCTGGACCGGATCAACCACGAGGGGGGCATCGCGCTTTGTGCCCGTAGCGTTGATGACGTGATAGCTGGTTTGGGCATGGAAAGCCGGGTTATGTTTTCGAAGGGGAGGCTGTAAAGTGAACGAATCTCCGTGGTTGTTCGGGTGGAAGGAGATCGGTCAACGACTACGAGTTAACGCCGTCACAGCGAGGCGCTGGCATAAAAAATATAAAATGCCGGTTGTTCGTACACCGGACGGCAGGCCGATGCAACTGCCAGAAATAATTGACGAATGGATTATACAGTATAATAAAATTAAAAATGCAAGAAAAAAAAATCAATATGATCGCATAAAGTCGTCAAACAATACCCAAACGATACCATGAGTACACCCAAACGATACCATGAGGATACCTTGAGGATACCCCCCCTCGATTTGACAAATATCAAACAACAGTTGAGACTCTGCCATGGACGACGATAAAGCGGAAATAGGCAGGCTGGCAGCAGAGGCGACAAACAAAATGTGCCGCAAAATGCTGGAAAAGCGCAAGGCCGGGATTGACAAGGCCCTGCTGCGGATCTCTCAAGCCATGGACGCCAAGAAAGTAAGTTATTTTCAAAAAGACGGCATCGTCACGGATCAGCGCGACGACATAGACCACAGCATCCGGCTGACCAGCGCAAAGATGGTGACTGATATCTACGACGTCATGCCTGCCAAAAAGCATGAGGTTAAGCACGACGCGACTGGCAACATGATGAGCGCGGTGGTTAAGGTTTTGAGCGACAAGGGGAAAAATGGCCGAACCGGCAACAAATAATCTGCAATACCAAGCCTATGAATGCCTCCGGGTGTCTAAATCGTTTTTCTTTTTCATCCTCCGCTATTGCTGGATTGAAGACAAAACTGTCGGTGAAGCGACCCCGTTCAAGCTCTGGCCGTCACAGGTCAGGGTAATTAAAAAAATCCTCAGATCCCGGCTGATGATCAACCTCAAGGCCCGCCAACTTGGAATTACCTGGATTTATGCAGCCTACGTGTTGTGGCGCTGTATCACCCGGGCGCATTTCCTGGCCGTCATCATCAGCGCAAAGGAAGATTGGGCCGTTGAGTTCCTGGACCGTGTCCGCTTCATCCGGAACCGCCTGCCCGCCTGGATGTGTCCGCCATGCGACAAGGACGGCGCGCAGCACATGCGGTTTATCCATGAGTACGGCGACAACGGCAAGCCGCTGGTTTACAGCGAGATCAAGAGCTTGGCCACGACCGTTGAGGGCGCTCAAAGCAAGACCCCTGACGCGCTCATCATGGACGAGACGAGCCGAAACCGGTATGCCCGCCAAATTTACAGCAGTTCAAAGCCCGGCATCGACAAAGCCGGCGGCATCATCCACATCATCAGCAACAGCCACAAGGACGGCACAGGATGGGGATGGACAAGGCGCGTTTATGTGGACGCCATGAAGGGTAAGAACGGGTTTGACCGTGTTTTTCAGCCCTGGTGGGACTGCCCGGAGCGGCCGAAGAATTTCAAGGCCATCCAGTTGAGCGAGGGCATGGACGAGGAAGATTTCAGCCAGCAGTACCCGGAGAGCGAAGGGGAGGCCATCAGCCCGCAGTCCGGGTCATACTTTGGCAAGACCCTGGCCCGGCACTCACAGACCGTTGAGGCGGCCAAAGGGATCACCGGCCGTATTATCCAAACCAAAGCCAAAGATCACGAATTCGAGCCCGACAACAAGGGCATCGTTGAGCTGTGGCGGTACCCCTATCACCTGGTTGACGGATGGGATAAACACCACTGGACGCGGCGGTACTGCATCGGCAGCGACATCAGCGAGGGGCTGGGGCAATCGTACAGCGTGGCGTATGTCATGGACCGGCATTTGGACGAGCTGGTCTGTCGGATCAGATCCAACCGCGTTGACGCGGCAGAATGGGCAAAGATCCTGTTTTGGACAGCCCGGTATTACGGATTTTATGACGAGGCAGGCCAGCGTATCGATGCGTTGATATGCGTTGAGCGGACAGGCGCCGGACAGACGACGGTGAAAGAGCTGAAGAAGCTGGGGGCCAATCAATACGTCAAGCTGGACTCCGGAAAGCTGGGCTCGGAGGTTACGCACCAGTTTGGATGGTCGGAGACAGAGCAGGCTAAACATGAGCTGTGCGGGGATCTCAAAACGTGGTTCAGGGCGACCAAGGGCGGTTTTTATTGCCCGGTACTTTTGGACGAGGCATCAACCACGATCCGGATGGACAGCGGTAAGCTGGGGCCGCAGGACGATCAAACGCTATGGGATTCAGTTGTGGCCGCAGGCTGCACCATCCAGGCGTCAAACTTCATGGGCGAGCCTGCCAAGCGGATACCGCACGCAGTCAAAGGCTGGCGAAAACGGATAGCCAGCGGGAAGGAGAGAGACCCATGGGCGATGTGAAACGGGTGAGTCAGGGGGCCGTATTGCCGAACAAGGAGCGGATAGCCGCAGAGGTCGCAAGCTTGCGCGACTTCGTGGACAACTTCAATCACGCGCCCAAGCTGGCACTGCGGAACGGTTTGTTCCGGCAACTGGACAGCGCCGATGTGTTCACAACCCGGGTGGACGGGTGGGAGTTCGGTTACAAACTGGAAGAGCTGCCAGGCGGCATGATGCGGCGCAAGGTGTTTGTCAAAGTTCATGACACCCGGTTATCCGAGGTGGACTATGCCGAGATGCGCGAGGTTTTAGCGACCGTGTTTGATGCAGCCCTGGACACTGGCGCGCCCACCGAGATTGAGCAGATCGCGCCGGACTGCATGATGATCCAGCAGGCGTTTCAGGTCATGTTTTGGCAGGAGCGCAACCCGAACCTGATTGTCCCGGGAAACCCTAACAGTAGGATGGTGGTCTGATGGAAATGATAGACCTGGGCCTGATTCAATCCGACCAGAGCGTTGAACAGAAGGTGATCGAGGTTTACGAGACGCTTAAGCTGTTCAAAGATGCTCATGAGCGCCAGGAATGGATCAGGCGCCGGACAGAGTGCTGGGACGCGATCGAAAACAGGCTGTTCGACGACAAGACCGAAGCTGAGATGAGGAAGCAAGGCCAGATCCCCCTACCCATCAATAAGCTGGTCAAGGGTGTGCAGGGCCTGAGCGCCATGGTCACGGATCAGAAACCGCAGATCCAGTTTTTACCTGTCGGCTCGGGGGATCTATACGTCGCCGAGCTGTTAAAGCGCAGGTTTGACCTGATTTGGGAGCGCAACGAGGGCAACGACACCACGTATGAGGTCGTTGAGGAGTGCAGCATCGGGGCGCATGGATTTTTCAGCGCCCGGCTGGACAAGAGCAAGAGCCCGTTTGGCCGTGTGGTGTTCGAGGCCGACGACCCGGAAGATATTTTCTGGGATAAGGACAGCCGCAAGCGGGACTATTCCGACACCGACCTGATCAAGGCCAAGAAACGGGATCGGCAATATATCCGCGATAATTACGGCGACCTTGAGGACGGCGATATTTATTTCAACCCGGGTTTAACCAAGGGCGACGAGGAGACCGTGAGCACCGGTCTGACCACGGGCGACAATTACGCCGACGGGTTAAAAGACCCTGTATCACCCGAGGTCAAGGCCCGGCAGAAAATCATATGGGAGATCGAAGCGTGGATGCTCAAGACCCGGGAGGAGGACTGGTTATACCAGGTTGATGAGCGCGGAAACATCCAGTCAAAGCGGGTTGAACAGGGTCAAGGCCTGCCAAAAGGGGTCAAAACCGGCGACGAGGTCGAGCCCGGCGTGATCTATTGGCGGCGCAAGGTCACGAAGCGGATACAGCGGATCATTGTCGGAAAGAAACTGGTCGAGGAGAAGGAAAACCCCTATGGCACGGATCAGGACGGCGAGCCCATCATTCACCTGGTTGGCCTGAAGGCCCAGAGAACCAAGAACGCCTACGCCATGAGCCCGACCATGTACGCCCTGCCGATCAACAAGGAGAAGATCAAGCGGAGAGCGCAGGCCATCCATGCGGCCAGCCATATGGTCAATGCGCCGATAGTCCGGCCTGCAGGCAAAACCCGATGGGAGGGCGAGCCTGGAACCGCAGGCAGCGAGTTGATTGTCGATCCGAACAGCCCGTGGATACCAACCAGGCTGCCCAGCGGGTCAATGGATGCCGTTAAGTTTTTCCAGTTGGAACAGCAGGCGGATCAGGAGATTGACGATATGTACAACCTCCACGATGTCATGCGCGGCAAGATCCCGCAGGGACAGGCCAACATAGCGGGTAAAACCGTGCTTGCCCTGCAGGACTTCGGCGGGATGATGAACAAGCCTTTTTTGAGGTCGATTGAATCCGCACTCGTGAGGCTGGCCAAGGTCGTTATAGCCCTTGTGCTTGAGGTATCCGTGAGGCGTGAGGATTGGGAACGGCTGCTGGAAGACGAGGAGGTCCAGACCCTTCGTCCGGACAAAAAATTCGATGGCCTGCAAAACGCCGAGGAAATACCTGACGAGGAAAAGCAGCAGACGGCGGCGCGGTGGGAGGAGGCCATCAACATCCTGATGGATAAAAAGCTAAGCGTGGTGGACCTGGACGTCAAGATCGTGGCCGGTTCATCCATGCCCAGCAATCGGATTGCCAAGCTGCAGGTGGCAATGGAGATGTACAGCGCCCGGATGGTCGACCGGTTGTATGCCCTGGAATACGTGGACGACCCGAAGGCCAAGGAAGTCGCACGGCGCATGGACGAGAAGGACAAACAGTTAATGCAGGCAGGAATGATGAAGGGGGGAAAATGAAACTTTTCAGAAAAAAAGAGGCTGAACTTGTGACCGAGCCTGTTAAGCATATCATCGGGAAGCGGTTTGACGGCCAGTTGACGCTCAACAAAATCGACGGGATGCAGTTGATTATGGACATCAACGGGATTGACGGCATGATCGGCAGCAGGCGGCTTGCGTTTGACCGGACGTTCATACCGCCCGAGATACTGGACATGAAGATTACCGGGCGGATACTGATTGAGATTCAGGCGGAGGAGTTTTAAAAATTAAATAAACAATTTGGGCTTATCCGGGCCCGATCAGTTCGGAAACAGCAATTAAAGGGGCAGTGCGGTGCCGCATCATCGCATTTGCCCCTTTTTTTGTTGCCCAAACCACATAACCCCACTTGCCGGGGCAGCGGCATGAAACACCGGCAGTCAAGCCGTAAAAACGAAAGGGAAAATAAAATGGGAGATTTAAGACGCGGTTGGTTTTGGTTTTGGAAGCTTATTAAGCCGCTTTTGAATGAGCGCGGCATCATAGGCGACCAGGCCGACGACATAAAGGACCCGGAAATCCCGGAAGACGACGCCGACGATAAGGGAGCCGACGACGTTAAGGAATCCGAAACCGAGGACGCCGACAAAACCGATGAGTCGTTAAAAGAATCGGACGATGAGGATGAAGACAAAGCAGACCCGGCGCCCGTGCCTTATGCGAGGTTCAAGGAAGTCAACGACAAGGCAAAGAGAGCCGGGGAACTGGAAACCAAATTTGAACAGTTTAAGCGAATAGGTCCGGATAATTATTACAAGCTGTACCCGGACGAGAAGCCGCAGGACTACACGCCGGCGGCGGATAAAGGCAACGGCAAAGACAGGCAGGTGGAAGATTCAGACACGCGAATGTTTGAAATCGAGGGTGGCAAATACGACGGCATGAGGTTTGGCGACGTGTTTGACCGTGACCCGAGGGCCGCGTACCAGATCGACCCCTATTATGCGCGTCAGTTGGATGACAAACGCATGGAGTCGGAGAGATCGGCACAGGCGACGCAGCAGCAGTTGAGGGCCGAGTCGGAACGGGAGATCAGCGACTTTTCAAACGAGAGATCAGCCGAGCTTTACGGCAAAGGGCTTAAAGACCTGGACGCCAAAGAGCAGGCGGAAATCTCAAAGATGATCGCCGACACCTTGGACTGGTCTGAGAAGACGGGCAGGGCTCTGGGCAACCTGAAAGACGCATATATCCTCAAGAACCTGGACAAAATTCTGGCCGGGGAAAAGAGCAGGGCGGCCCGAGGGCTTTTCAAGACGCTGACCAGTGCCGGAGCGCCGTCAATAGGCGGAAGCAAGAGCAAGGGCGACAACGGAGGGTATGATCACCTTGCAAACCTGGACGCAAACCAGGTGGCTGCCGAAATGGGCCGATGGAGCGACCGGAAACAGGTGGACTTCCTGACCAAAGCGCCGAAGCGGTTCCGGGAGAAGTTTCCGGACCTGCCATATCCGGACGAGAGAGCTTAAGCGTGTTCCAAAACGAAAGGAGTTTAAGCAATGGCTGACTGGACATTTACGACAGCAAACGCACTCACCGAACAGCAATGGTCAAATTCATGGTGGAGAGCGGCAAAGACGGAAAGTTATTTTTACGGCAACGGGTTTGTCGGGTCATCGTATGAGCAGGATATCGTTGTCGAGTTGCCCGACCTGGAAAAAGAGCAGGGCTATCAGGTGACGTTCGGCCAGATCAGAGACCTGACCGGCGCGGGCATCACAGGCGACAGCGAGCTTGAAGGCAACGAGGAAACCCCGACCACCTACGACGACGCGATTACCCTGGATCAAAAGCGAAACGCGATCCGAACCAAGGGCAAACTGTCCGACCAGTACCCGTCAGACAAGCGGGTCCGGATGTGGGCCGAGGATTTGCTCAAGCAATGGATGGCGTCCACCCTGGATCAGGACCTTTTCACGGCCCTGGGCACCAGTCCGACCAAAGCGTATTACGGCGGAGACGCCACAGCTACGACCGACATCGAGGCCGGGGACTACATGACCCTGCAGCTTTTGAGCAAGTTCAAGACCTACGCCAAAAAGGCCACGCCCAAGATCATGCCAAAGGCGATCAAGGGCAAACGGTATCACGTCGTTGTTATGGCGCCGGATCAATCGTTTGACCTGAAAAACCGTGATGCGGCATGGGCGCAGGCGCAGCGCGAGGCGCAGATGCGCGGAGCCGATAACCCGTTATTTTCCGGGGCGGAAGGTATCTGGGACGGCGTGGTTATCCATTCCCATGAGCGCATTGCCCTGGCAACCACGTGGGGATCGGGGGCCAACCTGACAGGGGCCACCGCGCTCGGGTTCGGAGTCGCAGCCGCCGGCATTGCCTACGCCAAACGCAAAATCTGGAATGAGAAGACGTTTGACTACGGCAACAAGGTCGGTTTTGCCATCGGTGCGATTTATGGCGTCACAAAGGCCGTTTTTAACAGCGCGGACAATGCCGTTGTGGCGATCCGAACCTACCGGACCAGCAACTAACCGTTTGGCGGATAGCGTTTCGCTGGCCGCGTGACGCGATAAGCAGGCACTCCCAACCCGCTTCCGCCATACTAACCAAAACAGGGATAAGCTCAAGGGAGGGCTTAAACATGACTGAAAGCGTAAAGTTGAAAGACCAGACGAAAAAGACAGACCCGGCAGACGCCATCCGCAACCGGCTGGACGAGCAAAAGAGCCTTGCGGATATGAAGTCGTTTGACATCGGCAACCTGGACCTGTCCGACTTCAAAGCGATTCCGAAGCGGGCAGCCAGGACGCCTCAGCCATTCGAGGGGTATCCGTTAAAGCCGAAGGTGAAGATCGGAACGGCGGATATCAGCGCGACGTATATCGTTGGCCTGAAGCCGACCGAGGAACCACCCGAAGATCCGAGCGGGCGGGGCAGGTCGATTTTCACGAACGGCAATGAGCGGATTGTCAACCTGGGTACGTACCACAGCCGCATGATCCGGAATCCGGTGCTGGATCAAAACATGGATGTTGTTTTTGACCGGGAATTGATCCTGAAGGGCGGCGGCAGGCTATACGTGGCCATTGTTCCGGATCATTATGTCAGGGCTCAGGTGATATTCTTTTACGACACGAAGTCTGAGCGGATCGAGATTGATCCACGTTATACGTTGCTTGACGTGGATCAGTCGTCACGACTTCGGCTTCTCTTTCAACAGATCATCAACCCGAAACTGAGACTGGAACGGCAGGCCCGCATGGTATCCGGAGAGGTCGAGACCAACAACGGCGCCATGATGACCCTGCCGGCGGAGGATTAAAAAGCCTATGGCCAACATCAATTCAAACATTACCCCGAGGGGCTTAAGCCAAAAGGATTTGGTGGATGCCCTGTATATGTTCATTGCTTCCCTTACCGGGATTTGCGCCAAACTGGACCTTGACGGCGGCGTACCGTTGACGACGTACAAGGCCAATTGCATCACGGCCATTTTTAACGTGGTGGTCGAGGATTCAAAGGGCAAACGTACCGGCCAGGGGATAGCGGAAACATCGGCAATCGAACCAACACACATCATAACGCCGACCGGCGTGAGCGATGCGGCGTTAAACGCCTGCCTGTATCAATGCTTTAACGCAATGGAAACCCTGACCGAACAATTGGACACTGACAGCCTGACCTTCTCAAACTACGAGGCGACGGCGTACACGGCATGTTTTACGCAATTGATCGAAAACGTGAGGGGCAACACCCTGGGCAACGGGACCGTGTTTAAGTTCAAGCCGGGCGGGATGTTCAACCAAAAGGAGCTGGTTGACTGTCTTTATAACATGTTTTTGGGCATATACCAGCTTTGCGCGGATCAGACCACGACCGGCCTGGATGTTGACGGCACGGTTACCGGAACCAACTACACAGCGCTTTGGTACACCGCAGTCCTGACCTTGATGATTGAGAACAGCAGAGGCAGCACCATCGGAATATCCAGATAGCGCATTGAAAATGAAAGGGAGACAATGGAGCACTTTTGGTGACGGCGATTACAGGATCAGACGCAGTAGCCACAGTTGGGGGTAAAACGTATATCGGTCCGCATGTTGTTGTGACCACTGGTACAGATGACGATCTTTATTACACGTGTTCAGACACCGGGTACGAATATATTCATTATTGGTTTACCCGGCTTAGGTAAGGCTCTGCGAGGGGCAAGGCAACTTTCATTCTTCCCTCTTAAAACCGCCCCTGACTGCAACCAGGGGCGACACTCAAAAGAAAGGACTTTAAACCATGACAGACTTCTTGACATTCCAAAACCTGATTGACGAGGTAGAGCGCGGGGTGAAGGTTTCCGGCGGCTCCAAGCTTGAACTTATCAAGGCCGTCATTAATCAGGTTTACTTAAACGAAATTTTAACGGCGGACACGCTGTATCCTCCCTTCTGGCTGGTCACGTTTGACGATACGTTAAACAGTGTGGCTCCGGCCACTATTACCGCGATCACAAAGGCCAACCCGGGAGTGTTAACCACAGGCACACATGGATTAGCTATAGGGGATATCGTTTATATCCATTCCATAGTCGGCATGGTGGAACTTAACAACCGGTTTTTCAAAGTCGATACAGTTCCATCATCCACGACATTGACCCTTATTGATTTGGACGGAACCACACCGGTAGATACAACCGACTTCACGATTTATGAGTCAGCAGGCACGATTCAGCACAGAGGCAAGACCCTGACTACCACAGGCAAGGACGTCCAGAAGATCCTGAAAGCCAAGTGGTCGGGGCAAGGCGCCGATATGTCTCCTTTCACCTGGGAGGACGTGGAATCCGACTCCACCCTGATCAGTACCACGGCCGGAGTTCCGTCAAAGTTTATCCATCGGAAAACGTATAGCACGGCCGGTGTCGAGGAAAATTCCATGGTCTGGTTTCCGGGCTCTGATGCGGCGTATGATTTGCGGTACTGGATGCAGATCAGAGCGCCCCGGCTGGTGACGGCCGCGTCCGACGTTCCGTTGCTGCCTCCGCAGTTTCATCAGACTATTGTGGCGGGCGCGATTACCCGGCTGGCTGAAAGCCCGATCCTGGTCGAGGCCGGTCTGGGAGTGTGGGCCACAATGTACAAACAGCAAATCCAAAACCTGATCAATTTCAACCGGGATTATTATTTGAGATCCCAGAAGGGCACGCCGTACCTGCTATGAAAAAGACGATCCTCTATGTCTTGATGATTATGTCCCTGGCCGGCCTTGCGCTGGCCGGGAGTATGAAGGTTTATCCGTTTGTCTTCACCGGCCGTTGGCAGCCGTCGGAAGACCCGGCATTGATCGAGGATTACGGATTGCAGGATATTCAGAATTTAAGGCGGGACGGCAAGCGGTATAAGGGGGTTTCGGGGCAGACGGAGGTAAACGACAATACCATAGGTTCTTATCATGCCTCTGAATTCACGGAGTATGACCCCAACTCAAAGATTACAATTACCTCAGACTCATTGGTCACTTTGAGCGCCATAACCGGGGCCGACGAAGGAAGGGTCTATATTGATAACGGCGTCAACTATTATTCGGGTGATTTTACATTCAGGTTTAAGTTTAATGTGTCAGCGGCGAATGACGGCTCATCAGCGGTTGTTTTCGCCCTAACGAATAATAACGGAAGTATTTACGAAGCTACGATCAACGGAGTAGGCGCCGGGGAAGGTCCGATTGTGTATATTGAGATCTATCGTACAGCAGGTACCACTTCAATGTCATTAGTTGAGTATGGTAGCGGAGGGGGAGGCTCGCCACACGATATATCTGTCGGAACTACGTATTATGTAGAGGTTTATAGGGACGAGGATATAGCTGGTGATAATGGCGCGGGGAAGGTCTATTGTGATGTTTATTCAGATGCAGGATATGCCACTCTTCTTTTTTCGCTGGATGTGTCGCCATATTACAAAAATGATTATAGGTATCTGTATTGGGCTGCTGGCACCGGATCAAGTGGCACAGCCACCATGAGCCTGACCGTTGAAGACCTTACCGAAGAAATGGACATCGTTAATAACGGGTTTAATTTCAAAAAGGACTTCCCGTCAGAAAATCATACGCTGGTTGACATATCCAATGGCGACGAAAAAAAGCTGATGATCAATGATACCGCGCCTCCAAGCGCCGATGATTTTGACCGGCTGTCATTGCATAACAACCCATCAGCTGCATCTATAGGCCGTTTTTCCAACGCCCCCCGGGGCAACATGCTTTACACCAACGTCGCTGAATCCCTGATATGGGGCGGCGACGAGATCCGGCCAGTAGCCTTCTTAACTTCCACAGCGGACATCACGGGCGGCACCCTGACCAACGCCAAGGATTACAGCATCAAGGTTCAAAACAGCCTGCAAGAGCCCGACGAGGTGGCCTACATCGGAGGGGGCAACGATTCCGGAACCGTTCTTTTGCTGCACATGGACGGCGCAGACGCATCAACCACATTTACCGACTCAAGCACAACCACGGCTCACACTATGACCGCAGCCGGAGACGCACAGATCGACACGGCATATCGTGTTTTCAGCGAGTCTGGAAAATTTGACGGCACGGGCGATTACCTGACCACGCCGGATGATGCAGATTTTAATTTTGCATCAGATCCTCTTACGGTCGATTTCTGGTTTATGACCACAGGGGACGACCAGGGCGGGGCGATATTTGAACAATATACCGACGCAAACAATTACATAAGCCTGGGTTATTACAAATCAACCGTTCATAATTTTGTTTGGAGCGTTAACGTCGACGGTTCTTTTGTCCACCTGAAAAGCATTACCTCGTTTATTCCAGAATCTTACACCTGGTATCATCTTGCGCTTATTCGAGGATGGGGCGGCGACGCAAACACATGGGCGTTTTGTGTTAATGGAGAGATAAAATCCACATGGACAAACGCAAGCGCCATGCCGGACCTTGGAACAGCAACTTTTGACATCGGGCGCAGCCAGACCGACGGCGCATCATATTTCAAGGGCTGGATTGACGAATTACGCATCTCCAAAGGCGTAGCCCGCTGGGCAGCCGAGTTCACGCCACCGGTTATGCCGTACAGGGCAGACGCCAATTATTTCCTTGTGGGATCAACCAGGCCAATTCAGGGCACAAAGTTTTATATCTCCGATCCGGCAGACGAGACAGGAACTCTGACCGCCTACGAGTGGAACGGGTCCACCTGGAAGGCATTGACCATCACGGACAACACAACCGGCCTGACCACGACCGGCACGGTCACGTTTGGCTCGACTGTTGATTCCTCACGGCCAAAATATATCTACGGTCATTACCTGTATTGGTACAAGTTCGCCTTATCGGCAGGCGACCCGACGATTTACCAGGTCAGTCTTGACGCCCCCATTCAACCGGTGGTCGATATTTGGGACGGCTCGTTTCTCAAGCCTGGCGCGTTTCAGGTCTACAAATCCGGGGCATGGTACGACTATTCCGAAGAAGTCCTTGAAGAAACAACCACTGCCTACGCGGACAGCCCGATCGCCGCTGATCTCAACAGTCTGGCAAATACTGAATTTGTTTATATCGGGCTTCCCTATCAGATTACAGCCGTCAAGTTCAACCTTGTCGCGGGAAAAGAGAACTCCACTGCAAACGACGTCACCGTGTCCTATTGGGACGGGGATCAGTGGCAGTCTGTCGGGACCGTTACCGATGAAACGGATTCAGGGCCGTCTCTGGCTCAATCCGGTATTATGAGCTGGAACGCTCCGGACGTTGAACAGGAATTTGAACAAAACCTTTTCGGAATCAAGGGTAAGGGAATGTCTATGTGGACATTTTCCCCCGGTATCAGCGGGAGTTTCCCTCTGTTTCAGGTTTGGAACGGACTGGTAAACTCCATCTCTGAGAGCTACAAGGCGAAGAACGAGTCCAGTACCGACAAGGCCCGAAAGAAGGGCTTTGACGACCTGCCCTTGTATTATTACAAATTCCAATGGTCGGCGGCCATGGACTCGACGACCATGGTGGACACGGTTGTCGGCATCCCTGCAAAGCAGACCATCAAGGGGTTTAAGTTCCCGCTGATGTTCCAGAACCGGGCGTTTTTGTGCGGCGAGGAATCGGACGGCGTAAACCGCTGCATCTATTCCATGTCCGACGCGCCGGATGTTTGGAACGGGTCCGACTCAGGCGCCTTGGTATTCGGGGACGATCAGGAGTTGACGGTCGGCGCGGTACTTTACAACCTGTACCGCACGTCCGGCATTGAGCAAATGATCATATGCAAGGCGCATGAGGCATACCGCGTTTTCGGGTCCGGCCCTGATAGTTGGGAAGTCCAACGCATGAGCGGCGTAACCGGGTGCGTGGCCCCTCTTTCAATGACCGTGTGCGACGCTACGGCGGTGGGAAATGAAGGATTAAACCGGCAGATTGCCATATGGCAAACGGATTCGGGCGTGGTCATGTGCGACGGCGCCACCATCGAGATCATCAGCAACGATATCAAATGCTATTGGGACAAGAACGATGCCAGGAGTATCCCGGCGGACCGCATGGACGACTCCTTTGGCTGGTATGATCCGAACCTGAAGGCTTACAAACTTTTGATTTCATCCGGAACCGGCCAGACAGTCCACAACGTTGAACTGGAATACAGCCTGCAATACAACGAATGGACTAAGATCGACAGAGGTTCAGCAACCAATGACCTTCAATGCGGCTTCCTGGTAGAAGACATTTCTGGCAATACCTATTCCTATGGCGGCAACGCTTACGGTACGGTCTTCAGGCTGGAAAACAGCGATAACTTCAATGGCACGGCTAACACGCAATATCTGCAAACCAAGGACCTGCTTTTAGGCCAGAGCCCGTTTTTTCAGCACTCAGTTATTGAAAAGATCCGGCTTGGATATAAAGCAAAGTGGGGCGGTTCTCAAAGCACGACCGATTATCCGGAAAGCGATCCGGCTGGACGTATCGAGCTGACAGACGCTACCACGGTTACTGTAACAACGGCAGACAATGACGAAGAATTCTATGTCGCGCGAGATTTCACGGCGGGTTATTTTTCCGGAAATTTTGAGCTTTACACACAAGTCAAATGCACATCCAACCCGGTCACTGTTGGAGGAATAGGCGTTTGGGCCGTTACAAATACCATGGACTCCCTACGCGACATTGATGTTGCAAATGGGGATTGGCTGTCTGTGTGGTGGTATCAATTCAGCGGCAACCAGCATCTAGCAGTGTCAGAGTGCAATAACGGTACGATATATACAAAAATATCGACAACTTTAAGCCTGGATACGGAGTATTATCTTAAAATTGTAAGAGACGAGGATGTTGGGACGTTTGGGACGATATATTGTTACATCTATTCTGATTCGAGCCTGTCAACACTGGTTGACACCCTAACACTACCATTGACCGAAAAACAAGACTTTCGATATTTAAACTGGGTCGTCGCATACGAGTCTGGAGAAACCGGGAAGGCGTGGAGCGGCACAATTACGGACCTTGGATACAGCCCCCTGATCGAGATTACCCACTATTGCGACGGGACGGCAACCATGCACGGCGCAAACGATCAGTATGTTCCTGATGCCTTTGTCATGGCGGACGGGCCTTACAAAACCATCGATTGCAACCTGGGCGAGTGCCTTTACCACAGCTTTAAGTTTTCGTCGGACATTTACGATACCGCTGATGGCATGGAGCTCACCGGGCTCGGGATCGTATACACGCCGTTTGACGCTTTAATGGAGGACTAAAGACCATGATGCTCAATTTTGCAGAGGCATTGACGGAAGCCAAACGCAAGGCCAGACTTTCCGGCCGTGACGTTTCCAGGAATGAAGTCGCCGGGATCGTGTCCGGATATGCGGAAGGATCGGCCGACAGGCTTTTCAGGGCCAAACAGGTGGAGCTTCGGGAACGGGCTTTAAACGAGGAGATCGCGGCGGCCAAGGCGCAGGATAAGCAGGCGGAAAAATCCAATATGATATCTGCAGTAGGTGGAGGGGCAGCCCTTGGAGGCTACCTTGCCGCAGGTACGGCAATGGGTGGCCCGGTTGGAGCGGTTATCGGCGGTGCCGCAGGCCTCATCGCCTCGAAATGCATCATCATAACCGCCTGCACCGATCCGCATTCATACGAGGTTAACCTGGCCCGGATCTACCGGGACGAGGTGCTTACCGAGCAATGCCTGGGCGGCTATTACGCCATTTGCCCGCTGGTGGTTCCCCTTATTCACCGATCACCCATGTTCAAACACCTGATCAAGCGGGTTCTGGTGGACCGGCTGGTTGACGAGTTCGAGCATCATTTCGGGATCATCGAGCGCAGGAAATACAGGACAACCCGGTTTATCGTACCCGCGTTCCTGGGCTTTTGCGACGTTATAGGGTCAATGATCAACGTTAAGCCATGGCTTGAGGCTCACAGATAAGGAGGCTTTCATGGGACGATTCAACAGAGTAGCCGGATCACCAGGCCCGGTAGACGCGCTTTTAAACGTGGCCGATATGGGGATGAGGCTTTACGGGCAGAAACAGCAGGCGGCGGCTGATGCGGCAAAGCAGGCACAGCAACAACGGATTGATGATATTGAGTACGGGACAGGCGACCCGGCGACCCGTGGCATGTATCAGACCGATGCGAATATGGGCGGCGTGACTGACATGAGCAATTACCAGCCGGGGCTTAAAGAGCGCAAAGTCATGCAGACCGATACTACCAATCGGCTTGCGAATGACAAATTCCAAGCTTCTGAGCAGAGCGCAAAACGCCAGTTTGAAAAGCACATGACCGGAGACTTTGACATCGGCAACATGATCAATACCGCCACTGCATTGCCCGGAACGTCTCTTGATCCGGCGTTCAACAGCGTCAAAGAAATGTTTGCAGCAGGCAAGATCAAAACCCGGTGGGACGCATATCAGTACCTTAAAGGCCAGGAAGCTTTTATACTTGAATCATCCCGCCAACGGGCCATGAAGGAGATCGAGGCGGACATTAAGAACGGGCGGAACCTGGACGCAAAGAACAAGGCCGAACTGTTAAAGACCATGCGGCCCGGTTTCATTGAGTCTTTTTTTGGTTTCCCGAAAGACATGATGCCGGATCAGGAAGACCCGAACCTGTCAATAGGCTGGAAACCGGATAAGCCTGATCAGCCAAAGCTGTACGCCACCGAGGAAGGGTATTTACCGTATGGCAAGGCAGAAGGAAAGATGCCATTCAGACAACCCGTAGGGGGCGGCATGGTAACGGTCAGAGGTTACGACAAGGATGGAAATCCGGTCATTGAGAACCTTCCAAAAACCGAGGGCGCAACATCTCCCGGGAAGATCAAGAGCTTTAACGAGCCTGTCAGAACCAATATGACGCCATCGGAAAAGCGCGGTCTTCAAAAGGATCTGGCAGACGCGGAAGCCAAGATACTCGGGAGTAAAGACGAACCGGGCGTTGCTGGATATATTGATCTGTTCAACCAGAGCGCCAAAACCCCGTACATGTATTATTGGGACTCTAAATCATTTGACGAGATGGCCAAGCGGCTTGACATCCCGAAGACCAAGGACGGCAGACAGTACACCGCGGCGGACGTTGTGGCGACGGAGCAGAAGCGCGGATGGGACATTGAGCGGGTCTTTAAGTTTATAGAAACCGGCCAATAGGGGGCTTGAATAATGCCTATCGACATCGTTGAGGATATGAAAGCGAGGAAGTCCGCACTCATAGGAGGCATAGGCGGCGTTGATATTGTGGCCGATCTTGGGAAACGAGCGCCCTCCGTTGTTAAAGCCACCCCTGAATCAGAAGGCCACTGGCAAGGCTGGATCAAGCCGACGCTGAAGGAAGTCGGGCAGGGCATAGCGGCAACGCCGGAGGTTATAGGCGGCGTGACCGTAGGAGCTTTGAACTGGATACCGTCGAAGGTTTCAGGTCTGGCTCATTTGCCGTTTGGCCGTGAGGCCGCACAACGAGCAGAGGAAACAGTGGCCGGAGCACCCGGCAAGATCCCTTTTATCGGGAAATATCTGGGCGCCCCGAAGTCCGAAATCGCCAAACAGTCAATGGATCTTTTGGGCAAGGGCATTGACGTCGTGACCTACCCGGCCAGAAAAGCCGGAGAGTTTGTCACAGAAAAAGGTTTCCCCCGGGTTGGCTACATCACGCAATTTGCCGGTGAGCTGTTATCCTTTAAACTGGCTCACATGGGCGGTCGGAAGATCCCCGAATCAATCAGGCTGGCCAACAGCAAGAAAATGGCGAAGCTGAAGACTGAAGAGCGTCAGGCGGTCAGAGAGATTACACAACAGCGCCTTGACGCGTTGAAAGCCGAGCCCGAACGCCTGGCAGAGCTGGTCAAGTCTGAAAAGTCCATCGGTGAGGAAGTCGCTCGGCAAAACAAGTTTATCAAGTCATGGGTTGACGAGAACCTTGTACCAAAAACGGAAGCGAAAGCATTGCCACAAGGCCAAGGGTTTGAGCTTAAAGGCAAGCCATTCGTCCCGCCTCCCCCGAACATGCCCCCTAACGTGCCCGCGCTTCCACCAGGCCAAGGCTTCACGCTCAAGGGCGGCCCTGTTGATATCGTCGAAGCCATGAAGCCCGAGGCGAAACGGGTCCGTGCAGACCGTCGCTTTGTCAGGCTCAATACCGGAAAGCCCGCTGAGGGCGGCATAGGGGCCGTTCGCGGCGGAATACTGGAAGGCCGGCGATCAGCACCAGCCGTCTTTGACGAACCAAAACCCTTCGGGAGACTGAAAGTCCCTGGAAAACAAAAAGAGTCCATCCGCCTGAAAGACCGGATCAAGGAGCTGGGAGGTATCCGGATTATTGGCGACCGCGGCGAGTTCAAGGAGATGCCGCAAAACGTTAAGATGCTCACCAAGAAAGACGGCATACCGATCGACAAGATGCAAAACGCCCTCATCGATGACGGATATCTTAATGAAGGGGAAAGCCTGCGGGACCTGTTGCGCATGAATCCCAAAGACACCCTTAACCGTTTGCGGCCGGATATCGACGTGGGTACGCTCAAGGGCAACCATCTTACGGTAAAAGAGCGAGAAGTCAGGAAGTCGATGGAGCCGCCTGTTGACGAGATTCCGAAAGAGCTTGAAAACGTTCCGTTTGAGATCGTTGACCGGTACATGAAAGGCGATCTTACGCTTGACCAGGCCAAGGCCGAGGGCGCGAAGGCAGCGGACGTCATGGACTTCTTTGACCGGAAGGCCCGTAAGTCTGGGGACGTATTGAAAGATATCGGCACAGCCATGGGCGAGCAAGGGTCCGTAGGCAAAGTCAAGGTGACTCCCGAACAGAAGGCGGCACGGGCAAGGTTGAAACAGGACGCGGAAAAACTGAAGGTTGAAGGGGCTGAAGCGATTAAGGGGCTCAGCAAGGCGGCGACGCTGATAGGTAGTAAGTCGAAAATTGATGAAGTCAGAGGAAGAATCAAAGAGGCTGGCGCTGATAATTTTATATCAGAAAAAAACGGCGTTATAAAGCTGTCTGAAATAAGGGTCGAAAAGAAAAACAGAGGCCAAGGCATAGGGTCTAAGGCCATGAAAATTCTTACCGATTACGCTGATGAAACAGGCCAAAAAATAGTATTAACGCCGTCAACAGACTTCGGGGCAACGTCAGTTGGAAGGTTAAAAAAGTTCTATAGGGGGAGCCTCGCAAATTACGACAACCAAAGTACACGCGAATGGTTAAGGGGCCAAGCACCACCGCCAGATGGAAAACTGACGCTTTATCGCGCAACGCCTGAAGGCAAAGAGATTAAACCCGGTGATTTGGACGATATTTATCCGGCTGATGGACCTGGTGAGTTCTGGTATGCCCCAAAGTCGTTGGATAAACCCCGAAAAACAACATTATTCCCTGAATCAAACAGGCTATCCCGTATCGACCGGAAGGGCGGATCCTGGCAGGCCATCCAACGAGAAAACCCGGGCGTAAAGGATTGGGATGGTGAAATAACTATTTACCGGACCACGGTGGGCGACGCGATCCGGCCCAACGATTTTGTAGCGATCAATCGCAACGTTGCCACGTCTCACCTGAAAAACTTCAAAGGCCGCGGTGAAGCTGGTAAAATAGTTGAAATGCGCGTTAAGGCCAAAGATCTTTTGATGGCCAACGACGCGACGGAGTTTATTTACTCACCCCCCAAGCCTGCACCCCAGCCGGGCAAGGCTGGGAGTTCGTTCATTTCCAAAACCCTCTCCGACGAATCCGGCAAGATCGATCTCAAGCCCCTCACCGACAAAGTTAAAAACGCCACCCGGGACGTCAAGGACGCCATTTCAGACATCGGCCTTGCGGCTGACAAGTTGTTAGGCCCGATCAGCACCCGCTTAGGCAACATTCACCCATCTTTAAAAGCCAATATCCGAAAATTTGAACATACCAGACTGACGAAGATCGTGGAGGCCACAGAGCGCATACTACCCTTTTTAAACAAGGTCAAAGGCATGAGTCGGGACGACAAGGCCGCGTTTGACCTGGCCCGCAAGAACGGTGACGCCAAGACCCTGCAAATCATGATCCGGAAATACAACATGGGCAAAGAATATAGCGCGGCCCGGAAGCTACTTGACCAGTTTCACAATGAGGCCGTTTCTGTCGGGTACGATGTAAACTATACACAGCATTATCACCCGAGAGTTTTAAAAGACCCCAAAGGCTTTTTAAAGCACTTTTACAGGTCCAAAGACTGGCCCGTCATGAAACAGGCGATCAAGGAACGGGCCGAGAAGATAGGCCGGGCCTTAACCGAGGACGAAAAGGCACAGCTCATAAACAACATGCTCAGAGGTTTTAAGAGCGGCCAGATCAGTTTATCAGCTCCAGGTCAACTTAAAGCGCGGACGGTGCCCACGGTAACGCCCGAGCTTAACAAGTTTTACATGGACTCAGACGGCGCCCTGTTGCGGTACATCGCGCACGTAACCGACGCCATTGAGGGAAGGCGGTTTTTCGGAAAGAAGGCCAAGGGTGAAAAGATTGAGCTTGGCGACATGAGCGACACCATAGGCGGATATGTTTCGCGTCTGCTGGATCAAAACCTGATCAAGCCGGAGCAAGAACCGATTATCAGGGATATCTTAAACGCCCGGTTTAACGAGCGCGGAACCCATGGCATGGTTGGGTTATATAAAAACCTGTCCTACATCGACACTATGGGCAGCCCGATATCAGCCATTACGCAGATTGGGGATTTGTGTTGGGCACTTTATCAGAACCCGAGAGAGGCCGCCAGGGCGACAGGCAAAGCGATCCTTAACCGGTCAGAAATAAAAAAAGCCGACATTGGCATTGACCGGATCGCGGAGGAGTTTGCCGACACGTCCAAGATGGCCAGAGCGGTCGATAAAGTATTCAAGACAGTCGGGATTGATAAAGTTGATATGATCGGGAAAGAAGCCCTGATCAACTCCACGCTGGCAAAAGAGCGTAGGCTATCGCAGACCGAGGCGGGCCGGAAGGTGTTAAGGGCCAGGCTTGAACCCATATTCGAGAAAGAAACCGGCGCTCTGATTAAAGACCTGCAGGAAGGCCGGGTTACGCAAAACGTCAAGCTGCACCTATTCAACACGCTGTCCGACTTCGAGCCCATCAGCCTGTCTGAGATGCCCGAGGTTTACCTCAAGACAGGCAATGGCAGGTTATTCTACATGCTCAAGACCTTCACCATCAAGCAATTTGATATTTACCGGCGCGAAACTTTTCAGCTTATCGCAAAGCCTGAGACGCGAGTACAGGGCATAAAAAACCTGGTATGGCTGACGTCAACCTTCGCGGCTGCAAACGCCAGTGCGGACCTGATTAAAGCCGTGATTTTGAACAGGCCCATCAAGGGTGACGACATATTTTGGGACAACGTTTTAAGGCTGGTCGGCATGTCCAAGTTTGTTACCTGGAAGATCCGGGAGGAAGGGCTTGGCACAGGGGCTACGAGGATGTTTTTGCCTCCGGTTAAAGCAATCGACGCGGCGACAAAGGATATTGTGCGAGCCGGTGACGGCAAGGGCATGGAAATTACGGCGTCGATACCTTACGCCGGCAAGTTTTATTACTGGTGGTTTGGCAAAGGGGCCGGGAAGTCGGAGCGGAGGCGCAAGGAGGCGGGCAAGCTGAAAGGGCTGAAGGGACTGGAAGGGAACTTGAAGGGGTTATGATAATTAAACCGAACCTTTGGCAACGGCAGGAAGGTGCGACGGGTTAAGATATGACAATTTTTTATCTCGATTACGAACTTGGCAATGATGCGAACGATGGTTTATCGTGGGCAACTGCATGGAAAACCATCACGAACGGCGCTACGGCGGCAAGGATAGCGCCAGCTGATGTTATTCGTATTGCTAAAAGTCCGGCGCCTGTTTCTCTTGGTACGACCGGGGTTTGGACTAATTTATCTAAAACAGTAACCCTTGGGGTGGCTCAAACTCTTAATATCGATTTATGCGAAGCTGTTTGGACTGCTATTGCCGGCGGAGACACAACCCCCGCTCTTGTTGCAGTAGCAACCGATGCTAAACAAGGTGATAACTGTGTCCGACTAACATTGGATGCTGCTCCTCAGACAAGCGTAGGACAGGCATATTACGCCACGGGCACATTAGATTTATCCGCTTATCAAAAGATTTCTTTCTGGATTAAAAATTCGGCTGCCATTGTAGCAAATAACTGGAAGGTTTGTTTATGTTCTGATGTGGCCGGGGCTACGGTAGTTGATACTTTTCTTATTCCAGCCATTCCTTCAACAGCAAGATGGCTTCCCTTAACTCTTGCAAGAGAAGGAGGTGGCAATTTAGGGGCGGCAATCCAATCAATTGCTATTTACACTGATACGGTTGCACCAACTGCTTCAAGTAATATTCTTATTGATGACTTTATCGCTTGCACGGCTGCCGGGCTTAATCTTCAAAGTTTAATCTCCAAAAATTCCGCCGAGCAGGGTGGGACAGAAGGCTGGTATGGAATACAAAGTATAAATGGGGTTACGGTTTTATTGGACAATGATACAAATACCAAAGCCAATGCAGGTAGGGGATATTCTGGCACAACAGAAACCGTAACTACTTATAAAAGGGAGACTATCAAAACTGTATTGGCTTCTGCTGATTCAACTCAAGTTCAAGTGGTTCAAGATAGCGGGATTCTAGGAAGCAATATAGAATTTCAGGGTGGTTGGAATACATCTACTACTGTTCAAGAAGGAGAAACATTTTTTGACGGGCTGAATGGAAATGGGTATGGGATTTATTTAAACACTAAATCTTATATTACTTTGAATTATTTGAATATCTGCAGATACAATTCTGGTATCTACTACAACAACAGCAATAACAATTCTATAATCACCCTGAGCAATGCAAATAATAATTATTATGGTGTCTACTACAACAACAGCAATAACAATTCTATAATCACCCTGAGCAATGCAAATAATAATAATTATTATGGTGTCTACCACTACAACAGCAATAACAATTCTATAACCACCCTGAGCAATGCAAATAATAATAATTATTCTGGTGTCTACTACTACAACAGCAATAACAATTCTATAATCACCCTGAGCAATGCAAATAATAATTATTATGGTGTCTACCACTACAACAGCAATAACAATTCTATAACCACCCTGAGCAATGCAAATAATTATTATTCTGGTATCTACTACTACAACAGCAATAACAATTCTATAATCACCCTGAGCAATGCAAATAATAATTATTATGGTGTCTACTACTACAACAGCAATAACAATTCTATAATCACCCTGAGCAATGCAAATAATAATAATTATTCTGGTATCTACTACAACAACAGCAATAACAATTCTATAATCACCCTGAGCAATGTAAATAATAATGATAATTATGGTGTCTGCTACAACAACAGCAGTAACAATTCTATAACCACCCTGAGCAATGCAAATAATAATTATTATGGTGTCTACTACAACAACAGCAATAACAATTCTATAACATTACTTTCAACAACAGGAAATAAGACAGCAGGTATTTATAACAATAGAGGAATAAACTATATATCAAACGCCTTAATCGCTGAAGCAACAGAAGTTACTGGATATGTTGCTTTTATCAATTCCCGCATTTTTTCCAATAAGCATGATCAAACCGCAGACAATCATTGGATATTTACCGATGGCGGGACAATAAACAGTCAAGCCACAACAAGGCATACAGCATCTGGAATTGCATGGAAGTTTGTAATTACTTCTTCAAATAGGTCCTCATCCTATCCGCTTGATTTGAGCATCGCAAAGATTGCGGTTGCGGCGAATGCTTTGGTAACAGTAAAGGTTTGGGTGTATAAAGACTCGGCGGCTGGCGTGGCAGCAAAATTAGTTTGCAGGGGAGGGCAAATTGCAGGTGTGCCAGACGATGTCACAGCATTGGCAGCGGACGTTTTGCAAACATGGGAAGAGCTTACAATCACATTTACACCAACGGAGGCGGGGGTTATAGAAATTGAGGGTTGGGGATATTATGTGACAGAGAACTCTAATGTTTATTTTGACGATATGACGATTTCACAGGCATAATAATATGAAAATAATTGAACAATACAAAGACATGGCAGGGAAGTACAGGACGATGATTGATATTGGAAATGGTGAAACCATCATGCTTAAATTTCAACAAATGACAAATAACGAGATTATTTTACAGGAGGCACGAAAGGTGATAAGAACCCGGTTAAAAGCTGAAGATCTCAAGATTAAACTGGCTGAGGTTAATAATCAGATTGCGGCATTGATTGTAACGAAGACAGAACTGACGGCGAAAATTGCCCTTTCAAAGGTTGGAGAAAAAATAAATGGCTCTGGTTACTCCAGATAGCTTAAAAACGATGGACTGGGCCTTTCATGGACAGCCGTTTGTTAACGTCCCGGTGAAGGCGGCGATTGATGTCAAAACGATGGATTATGCCTTTCAAGGACAGCCATTTGTCGTAAATTACGGCGTTTCATTTAACATAGGTTCGCCCTGGAACTATTATGCTCAGCAGTAAAGGAGGCTTGAATGCCTGATGTATGGATGGATGTTAATGTGGCCCTTGCAGAGGTTCCAGTGAACATACTTCCTCTGATTGACGACACGGATTTTAAAAGTCGGGAAACTGCTCTTGCGTATAATCAGGCAGGTATGGACTTAGTCTGGAACTTTGTCACGTCAGCAGGGGCAATGACGCAGACTGCTGTCATGCCTACAACTGCTGATGTACACGATTGGACAAATCAAGGCGATGGCATGTACACCCTTGAAATACCGGCGTCTGGAGGCACGATCAACAACGATACAGAAGGTTTTGGGTGGTTTACAGGTTACTGCACCGGTGTCCTTCCTTGGCGTGGGCCGATCATCGGATTCCGGCGTGCAGCATTAAATGATCTTCTGATTGAAGGCGGAACGGCTTCTACGAACCTTGAAGACTTCTTCGACGGTACAGGGTATGCTGGCGGTACGGCAAAGCTTCAAGTTGACCTACAGACAATCAAAACGCAAGGCGTAACATGCGCGGCTGGTGTTACTGTCCTTACATCTGTCGGCACGGCAGCAACCTCAACGGCTCAAACAGGAGACTCTTATGCGATAGTCAATGGAGAATCAGGACTTGTAACGATTGATGCAGTTGTCGATTCAATTAAGGTGATGACAGATAAAATAGGAACTATTACAAACACAGGAGGAACCGCAACGATTGGGGCGATTCTTGGGGATTTTGAAGCTACAACTTTGGCGACTCGCATTGGTGTAATAAACAACAATGTGGAGAACGTTCCGACCGTTGCTGAGTTTGAAGCCCGGACAATTGTTGCGGCAAACTATTTCGACCCGGCAGCCGATATCGTGGCCCACGTCACCCTTGTTGATACGACCACGACCAACACAGATATGGTTGCAGCAGCACCATCAGTGGCGAGTATTGCCGATGCAGTTTGGGACGAGGCAATAGCTGATCATGCAGACGTCGGGAGCGCTGGCGCAGCCCTGTCAGCAGCGGGAGGATCGGGCGACCCGTGGGCAACCGCCCTGCCCGGAACTTACGAAGCGGGAACTGCAGGGAAGATCATCGGTGATAACATCAATGCGCCGATCGGAACGGTTGACACCGTGGCTGATGCAATCAAGTCCGTGACCGACCTGATACCCAACGCGGGGGCCATGAGTGACCTGGCCACCCTGGCAAGCCGGTTGTCGGCAGCCCGGGCCGGATACCTTGACGAGCTGAACGCGGCCACATCCGGGAAAGCGGCTTATTATATCGCAAAACTGGCAACCGACGTGCTGAATAAAAAGATAATTACCGAGACCAACGGCAATACGGAACAATTCAACGACGCGGACGGGAGCCTCGGATCAATCGCGTCAGCATACGCCAGCGACGGCACATACACGACACGAAAAAGGATGGTGATCTGATGATGATCAACCCTCGAAGGCTATGGGATCAGGAAGGCTACGGCCAGGATAACGCGTTTGATCGGTCGATACAGTATATTTACCTAATGGGCGAAAAAGGGAAGGTCCCTGTCCAGGGCATCAACGCCGTGATCGCTGAATTTTTCGTTGAGATCGCAAACGGCAAAAAATACCCCTTGGACAAATGCCCGTGCGGGTGCGGGATCGATAAGAGCGGTACGGCCGCAATCCATGAGCTTGTCAGCCGGCTGGAAAAGATCAAGGTGGACATTGAGACGACCCAGGCGGATTTGATAGAGGCTCGGGTCAACATGGCGATCGAAAAATATATCGAGACCAAAAACGCAGAGTATATTGAAAGCGAGCGGGCCAAGTGGGAGATCCCGCCGACCAGGTGGGAAAAACTCAAGACGACCATGACCGATTGGGACAGCAGCCAGACGGTCAGAGCGTACAGAAAGGTTAAGAATGGACTGGTTCGCAATACTGAGCCTGGGGGCATACCCGGACCCGACGCCGACGAATAAGGCACGGTCACTTTTAGCGGCATCCCTCGGGCTGTTAAGCAACGCCGGGGCGCCGGTTGTTACGGTTTTCAGACGCGTAAAATGGTTAACGACCTTCACGGCACTCAGGAAAAGGAGATAAAAAAATGACAGAGTTTTTGCAGAAACATGAAACGGTTGTAATCGCGCAGACAGCCACAACGTCAGCCTCGTTTTCGCCACCCCCGTGGGCCACATTCATAGGGGCATATTTCCCTGATATGGACGCTGGCGCGGTCGATCTTGAAATGAGCATCGACGGGGGGACAATCTGGGTTGACGTTATCGACCCGGCAGACGGGGCGAAGGTTGTTGTCCTGGCATCCGCAAGCGATCCCGGGGGGGTTGATATATCGGACTTTATAAGACCGTTTGTGGGTGTATTTGCCGGGGGGGCCCAAGCCGGATCTGTTCTATTCAGATTTGTATCCGCCACAGCCCAGACCACGGCGGCAATAACCATCCATCTGTATTACAGGGGATAGCGCAGTTCATTCCATTGTTACAGCGGAAGCACCTGCCCGAAAGGAATGAAGAAAATGGCGAACGGTGAATACGAAATCGACGAGGATACATTCAAGCGCATGCCGGTCAATGATCAAAACTGGATCATGTATAGGACGTTTAACGCTCATCGCATAGCCTGCAATCTCCGGCTATGTCAAATCGAGAGCAGGTCGGAAAAGTTGGAAAAACGACGGTATTGGAACACAACAGTAGGAGCCGGATCGGGGATTGTGGGCGGTGCCCTGGCCTACATCGCTGGACGGTTTACCGGGATGTTCGGGGGTAACTGATGGACCTTACCGGCAAACAGCAGGAAACAAAAAACAAGATCATCCAGTTTTCAACTCTGCTCGGCGTTGATCCGGCCTGGACAGTCGCGGTCGCCAAGGTTGAGAGCACCCTGGGCCTGACCCAAAAATCACCGACGGGCGCGCGAGGCGTTTTCCAGATGACCGGCATCGCCATGAAGGACCTGCTGCAGGAGATGGAAAAACATGACGACGACCTGGTTGATATTTGTTGCGGCATCCTGTTTTTGCGCCTATTGTTGCGTCGCCACGGGTCAATCGAGGCGGCGACGGCTAAATATTGCGACCCGAACGATCGACATTTTTACGTTCCAAAGGTCTTAAAACTGATGGGAGGTGGATAAGATGAGCAAACTTGAAATGTTTTTTATGGGGTTGTCAATCTTCAGCTCGGGTGTAGCAGCAATCCTTTTCAGGAATATGCTGAAGCTGGCAAAGATGATTGCGAGCATGACAAAAACCGAAAAAGACGATGCGCTGGTTGAATGGGCTTTTAACTTTGACAACGAGATGAGAAACGCGGTCAAGGACCTTCAGGTTAAGCATGATAAAAACAGGCTCAAAATCCAAGACATTAAAGATAACGGTTAATCCGACTGCAATCATTCGTTCGGCTAAACGGTTTAGTCGGTGGATGTTTAAACGTAGGCTCAAAAAGGTGAAGGAGTATAAAAGATGAAATATTTTCAGATTTTTATCAAGCTGGTTCCGTATTTGTTTCCATTAATTTCAAATGCTGAATCGTGGTTTTCAGACACACCCAAAAGCGGGGCCGACAAAAAGGCAATGGTAATGGAAACTGCCGGGGCTATCGTTGACGGGATTATGGCAACGGTAACGGGCGGAGCATCTGATACGTGGGTTAAGATTCGTCCACTGGTTGAAAAGACGGTTGACGTGATCTGCGGGTTGATTTTTAAATAATGTAGGGAAGTCGGGCATGGGGAAACCTTCACGCCGGGATGACCAGACAAACAGGCCATGGATGATAGACCGGATGTCGGACCGGGTTTTGTCGGATATGTTGGGGAACGAATAGAGATGATCCTCAATTTCGGCGTATCCGATCGCCTTAATATTTATTCCTTGCCAGGCATGGGCGGCCCGCATAATATGTCTTGACACCCCTGGTGTAAGGATAAATTCGCCCCTTCATGTTGATCCCCCTTTTTTCGGGGGTTATGCCTATTCGGTCGGGGTGCGTCCCGGTCTTTTCCCGGAACTGCCATTCTTTATCCGCAGCAGCGCATACGGCTTTATCCCGGACGGACATTAACACCAAAGATGTAATTAACAGAATGAAAAGCGTTTTGATTGCTTTCACGGTAATTGGTTTTTCAGGGATTGGATTATGCGACGATCATCCTGTTCAGATTGACGAATCTCAACAATCCGAAAATATTGTAATTGCCCGAAGCGGCTGCTGTTCCTATCATGACGGGGTTTGCGGCTGCGATGAGGCAAGCGGGATGATGCGTTGCTGTGATGGAACATTAAGCCCGTCCTGCACATGTGAAGACTATTAAAAAAGCACCAGCCTATAAAATAAGCCCCCGAACAAAAAAACATCTTCATAAACCCGGTCTCTGGCCGGGTTTTTTTATTTTCCTTTTC